>Ga0256405_10000489_pt1 | contig 131518 bp, 112 predicted proteins | sample RumenRJG_02DNA_FD_189096 | JGI IMG/M metagenome (GOLD analysis project Ga0256405, IMG submission 189096) | Bovine rumen microbial communities from Lethbridge, Alberta, Canada - RJG_02 | ecosystem: Host-associated > Mammals > Digestive system > Stomach > Rumen | place: Canada: Alberta... | reverse complement strand
GGGAAAAGGCGCTTGCGGCGTTGCGCAGTGCCGGCAAGGCGGGTGTGGGTGCCGCGGTACTGGTCGTTACGAAAGTCAATGCGCCGGGCATTGCGGAAACGCTCTCGCTTATCCGGAGTTGCGGCGTAAGATCCGTGATGGTGAACCGCTTCAACATTGGGGGAAATGGGATCCGGAACTTGCAGGAACTTGTCCCGGACAGGAAGATGCTGCAGGATGCGTTTGCCACCATTGAACGCTTTGCCGGGCAGAATCCGGATATGCGTTTTGTCAGCGGGGTATGCACGCCGCTCTGCCTGCTGGATACGACGCCTTATCCGCATATCCGTTTCTCCCGATGCAGCGCGGATCTCAGCGGGAGACCGGTTACGGTCAATTATAACGGGGATGTCCGCTTCTGCAATCATTCTCCCAAGGTGCTGGGAAATATCTACATCCGGCCGATTGGGGACATCCTTGCCGATCCCCAAATCACCGCCCGTTATGCCGCTGTCCCGGACGAATGCGGGAAGTGTGCGCTCCTGCCGCAATGCGGGGGCGGATGCCGGGCCGCCTCCGAACAGGTCTATGGCAATTTCTCCGTCCAGGATCCCATCCTGAAATGTTGTGACGCTTAGAGTTGGCGGCGGATGAGGCGGGGGAGGCGGATGAAGAGGCGCTTGGGGGCAGACCATTCCTGGACTTCGGTGAGGGTGACTTCGTGGGCGTCATCCAGCAGGGACAGGAAGGTCGTTTTCTGTTGGCAGGCCAGCGCAGGATTTTCGATGCGGGCGGCGACTTCGTAGTTGATCTGCAGGCTGCGGCAGTCGAGGTTGACCGAGCCGATCCAGCTCAGGCGGTCGTCGCAGACGGCGGTTTTGCTGTGGTTGAAACGGGGCAGGTATTCATAGATCCTGACGCCTTCCCGGACCTTCTCTTCGAGGGCGTCGCGGATCATCCGGCCCGAGGCGTCGTCCGCCAGCAGGTAGTATTCCAGGTCGATGGTCTGCCGGGCCCCTGCGATGTCCTGCAGGAGCAGTTCCCATTTCCTTTCGCCGGACGTGATGACCTCCAGCCCGGCCGGCTGCGCCCGGAGCGGCAGCAGGCCGCCGAGGAGCAAAGAACAACTTCATGAAAAAAATGAGCCCGGATGTCTAGGGTGTTGAATCCTTCCTGACCAGGACGATGGAAGCATCGTTGGCACTGTTGAAACTGCGTGCGAAGGAGCGGAAACTGTCGTATTGGCTCCGATCTTCCCGGAATGCCTTTATATGCAGGAGCAGATTGACGACGATGTTGTCCTGCTCTGTGGTGATTTCGGAACGGAAGGATCCCCACGGCGTATCCAGGCTGACCGGATCCGGGAGGCTTTCGATCTGGTATCCTTCTGGCAGTCTGTAGATGAGTCTGTCGTGAATCAGACTGCCGTTTTGATTCTGGATAGGCTGGGTCCGCGCCGTGCGCTGGATGAACATTTTTTTTGCAAACAGGTTGACGGGGACGATGAGCCGGTTTCCATTTGCCTTTCCGAAGGTATTGCATTCCAAGGAATAGTGGATGCGGATCCATGGATACCATCCTTTACGGCCGTCGCAGCTCTCGAAATTGTCTTCTACATCCGTGATGGTCAGCCCTCGTGGCTGAATGCCGAGTCCGGATGACAGCCGTCTGACTTTATCCAGCTGGTTCCAGTCCCGGAATTCCAGCCAGGGCTCTGCCTTGTCCAGGCAATATCGGTCCACCATGTCTATGGCGGCAGATCCGTCTGCCTTGAGCCGTACATCGGCCAGGGTCTCGGAAAGGCGCAGGGAATCCGGATATGCAGGAGCGCGGAGCAACTGTCCACCACCCGGTTTGATGACCAGGATATCGTGTCCGGCGACATGTGAGGGCCGATAGCCGAGCGGAAGCCGTCGGGTACATTCGATCAACAGCGTATCGCGTATTTCTTTCAGGGGAACCGATACCATCACATGGTCACCCTGTCCGAGTGAACTGTATTCGGGCACAAAACGGGACCGGCGGGTGTCGAGTACTGTATAGAAAGACGGGATGCCGACCGACTTGAGCAGGCACATGAAATAGTTGCTCAAAGCTTTGCAATCGCCGAATCCGGTCTTGTCCACAACGGAGCAGGGGAAGGGACGGAAGCCGCCGATCCCAAACTGGATGCTGACATAGCAGATAGTCGTAGATGACACGGACCTTTTCAAGATCGGACTTGCAGGAGCTGGTCAGGGCCTTCATCTCTGCGGCACGCTCCGCGGGCAGGTCATCGGTTCCTTGCAGGAGTCCGTACTGCCATTGTCCCAATTCGCTCCAGTTACCCTGCCTGCCGGGAAATCCGTCGTACATGAATTCCTGCGGCGCAGCCTGGATGGACGGGATGACCGAACGGATGTCGGGCATATAACTCTCCTCGGAAAAGCCTTCGTACCGTTCGATCGTCCATGTATAAGTTCCTGCTCCGGTTTTCGGGGAGCCGAAACCATTTACAAGATAGTTGATCTTTGTCCCCTGGGGTATAGTCAAGGTATAGGAACCGTGTTCAAGGCGCGTCTTTTCCGTCTTGATGGGGAAATAGGATGGGAATACAGCGAAGCCTTTGTGGTACTGCACGGTGTATTCATAGGTGACCGTGAACGGGCAACGTGCGGAAGGCTGGTACACCATCATGTAGGCATCCTCCGCCAAGCCTGTTCCAATGGCGATGGTCTGCAGGTCTTTCTTCTTGATTTTGCGGCTTGTCCCGTCGTGGGAAGTCAGTGTGCCGGAAAAGTCAGCCAGGGTTTCCGACTGGTTGGTAAAGACGGCGAAGGTGGCTTCCGGAAGCCCGCGGTCGTTGCGGACGTTGACTGTGCGTTTAACCTTCAGGGTTCCCGAAGCGGACGATTTCATCTGGAACGTTTCCTCGTCGCAGATCACCGTGGCGTGTTCTTGCGCAAGGAGGTTGATGGCAGACAAAGCCCCGATGACCAGGCATCCGATGGATAAGAGAAGCCGTCTCATAACTTTTTCAATACGATGACCGAATTTTCAGTCTTTCCGAGATGTTCCCAGAAATCCCGGAAATCCGGATAGTCCTTCTCCTGGACCGACAGCGTATTCAAATCCATCCGGAAGGAAAGTTGGATGACGTTCCCTGTCTGCCCGCATTGGATGAGGAAAGTGCCGACGGCCGGGTTGTTCCCTCGTGTCGTGACGGGAAGCTGTTCGACGGCATACCCTTCCGGGATGTTGATGGTACACATGTAATTGATGCGTTGCCGGTAGGGGAAATCCACCGGGAGCTTGCGATGTTCATCGCGGAAATCCTGCGGGTCGTGCCAGTTGCTGAGAAATGGCCGGATGTACAGGAAATCACCGGACTTGTCCAGCCTTTGCTGGAAAGAATAGCTAACCTGGGCACTGTTCCCCTGCTTGTCCGGTTCTTTGAGTTCCATGGAAAGGATCTCGATCTGCTGGTCGTTTTCCGCATCTTCGATCCATTGTTCCGGATTGTCGAAACGGCGGTAATGGGCCTTGATGTCATAGCTGCACTGGTTGGTGGCATTGATTTCGGACGATCCCTGCAGAATTTCGTGTTCAGGCTGCGGCGTAATCGTGACAATTTGGGCGAGGGTGTTGGTGACCGGGAGACGGGTCAGGTCGATCCATTCCCCGATTCCTTCCAAATGGACGAGCCGGGCACGGGTGACCAGATAGTCGGGACTGATCACGTCGAGGTAACTGTCTTTGCGGGCGGCGTCCAGGTAATGGACGGAACCGTCAGGGGCCAGGATGCGCAGGATGAAGGATGCAAACTCGGACGATGAGATATAGTAATCCAGCAAGGCGCCGTCTGAGCGTGGCTTGACCAGAACGGGTCCCGCGCGGAATCCAAGCGAATTCAAAGCACTGGCCATGAGCGCATTGATGTCGGCGCTGCTGCCCGTTCCTTTTTTGAGTGTCTGATTGTTGTCCTGTGGCAGCAACCGAATTTCCTTGTTCCAGTCCACCCGGTCGAGGATATAGGTCCATACGGCCAGGATCTGCCCGGTCGCGTCGGCTTCTCCGGCAATCCGTTCCCGCAGGGCATCCGCATCCCGGAAATGCTGTCTGACTTGTTTCATCAGCGAAGATTCTGCAATCCGGGCGTCCACGTTTTCCCAGTTGACGTGGTAGCTCTGTGTCAGGACGCCCGGGATTGTGACCTGCCGAAGGTTGTAAGCGACAGACAGTTTGTACTGGTCTGTGTTGTAGCAATACGGTTCAGCCTTCATGGCGGGGATGTCCTTTGCCGAGAAATAGTCGTGGTACATGGTGAAATTCATCAGGCCCGTGTAGGGTGTCGTGATGGTTTCATTATTGATGTCCTGCTTGAAGTCCGCCGTCAGGTAGCCCTTTGTCACGCGGTTGTACTGGAAAAAATCGGCATAGGTGACCTCGACATCGATCTTGTTGACGGGATAATCGGACAATTGCAGGTAGATGTCCGGAATGGTAATGACCGGCGACTGGATTTCAAAGGCCACTTCGACGACAGAACCCTCTCGGATTCCTTCCGGCGCAAAGGAGATCTTGTTGCGGTTGTCCGCATATTTCTCATTGAACTGACTGCCGCGGGACATTTTGATCTGTTCGATCTTTCCGTCCGGCCGCCGGTTGTAGGTCGTCGCCTTGATTCCGGATACCTGCTCCCGGTCCTCGTAGTTGGTAGCATATACGATTTCGTAGTCCGCTGCATCTTTTCCCGATTCCTTGAGAATTTTCCAGCGGTCGTGAATTCGTACCGTGCGCGTCAGCTGGGCGTTCGCGGAAATCCCGATTCGGACGAAGTAGCTCCGGTATAACAAGACGGCTGCCGCGGAAGAGTCCCGGTCATATACTTTCAAGTCAACCTCCGCATCGGATACGTCACCGAATTTCGGATTGACCGGAATGGTCTGTGCCTGTAGCGGGCGGGTTTGGATGGCAAGCAGGAGAATGGTCAGAAATGGCAAGATACGTCTCATGGCAGCACGGATTTATTGCATCTGCCGGATCCGGACGTCCATGTCGGGGAGGAGGGCCGGGAGGCCGGTCAGGTCGGTTTGACTGTAGTGGTAGGGGATGAGGACCTTTGGCTGGATGGCCTTGGCGGCCGAGACGCATTGCTCGACGGTCATGGTGTAAGGCTGGTTGACCGGGAGGAAAGCGACGTCGATGTCCTTGAGCGCCGCCATTTCGGGGATGTCTTCGGTGTCGCCGGCAATGTAGATGCGCAGGCCGTCGATGGAAAGCACATAGCCGTTTCCATTGCCTTTCGGATGGAATTTTTCACGGCCTTCGGTGGTGTTATAGGCTGGGATGGCCTCCAGCAGGATGTTGTCGGTCAACGGGATCCTGTCTCCGTTGAGGACCATTTCGCCGCGGCCGAGCTGATCGCAGCTGCGCGGATTCATCAGCAGGCGGGTATCGTCTTTGGTCAGCGCGTCAATGGCGTCTTCATCGAGATGGTCGCCGTGCTCGTGGGTGACCAGGATGAAGTCGGCTTTCGGGAAATCGCCGGCATAATCGGTCTCCTTGCCGTGTTTGCAGACGGGATCGACCTGGATCGAGATGCCGTCATAGCTGAGGGCCAGGCTGCCGTGTTTGATCAGGGTGATGTCCACGGGCTTTCCGCTGTCGGTGATGAATCTTTCCACTTCGTATCCTTTCTCTGTGATCAGGGATGCGGGCTCGGCCGCCGTCTTTTTCTTGGCAGGCGTGCAGGCTGCCAGCAGGAGGACTGTCAGGAGCGCGAGGGTCTGGAAGATGGGTTTCATGGGGCTGTTTGCAAGATGGATTCTACAAATATAGATAAAATAATGTATATTTGCAATATACGAAACCGATATGCGTATGAAAAAGATTCTGGCGATTTCCCTTTTGCTGACCGTTTCCGCCCTTTGCCGGGCCCAGCTGCCCACCGGAAGCTGGTCAGGCTCCCTCGAAGTCCAGGGCGTCTCCCTCGCGCTGGTATTCCATCTGTCTGATGACAAAGCCACGCTGGAGGTGCCGGACCAGGGCGCCAAAGGCATTCCGGTCCAGGCCGCGCTCACGCCGCTCGGTGCGCTCCATATCGACATTGCGGCCATCAACGCCGTTTTCGAGGGATACCGGATCGGCGACAAGATCATCGGCACGTTTTCGCAGAACGGGGCTTCATTTCCCCTGACGCTCTCGCCCGGCGTACCGCAGCGCAAGCGGCCCCAGACGCCGCAGCCGCCCTTTCCGTATGCCACGGAAGAAGTCAGTTTCACCAACGGGGATGCCGTGCTCAAAGGCACCCTCGTGCTTCCGGAAGGATGCGACCGTACGACGCCTGTCCTGCTGCTGGTCACCGGAAGCGGTCTCCAGAACCGGGACGAAGAAATCTTTGAACACAAGCCGTTTGCCGTCATCGCCGACTATCTGGCCCGCCGGGGCGTGGCGACCCTGCGCTACGACGACCGGGGCTTCGGCGAATCGACCGGCGACGTGGTGAACGTGACGACGGAAGACCTGAAGAACGATGCCGCCGCCGGCCTCGCGCTGCTTCGCCAGCGCTTCGACCGCGTGGGCGTCCTCGGCCACAGTGAAGGCGGCACGATCGCCTTCATGCTGGCCGCAGAGCAGAAAGCCGACTTCATCGTGAGTCTGGCCGGCATGGTGGTCTCGGGCCGCGAAACGCTGCTGGCCCAGAACCGCTACGAACTGCAGCAGGCCGGGCTGGACGCCGCGACCACGGAGCGCTACTGCAAGGCGCTGGCCGCGGTTTTTGATGCCACGGTGGAGGGGCTTCCGATGCCGGAACCGACTTCATTCGAACTGCCTGCGCCGCTCCAGCAGAACCTGGCCGCCGTGCAGGCGCAGCTCCAACTGCCGTACCTGCGCTATCTGCTTCAACTCGACCTTTCCAGCCGCCTCGGCGCTGTGACCTGTCCGGTCCTGGCGCTGAACGGGACGCTGGACAGGCAGGTGGACTGCGCGCTGAACCTCGGCGCGTTGGAACGCGGCCTGCCCGCCTCGCCGCGCAGCGCGGTCCGTGCCCTGGAAGGACTCAATCACCTCTTCCAGCACGCAAAGACCGGCGCGGCGGCGGAATATCCACAGATTGAAGAGACATTTGCCCCCGAAGTCCTCCAGACCATCGCCGACTGGATCGCCGGCCTGTAAAAAGCATGACATGCTGCGCAAGAAACGTGTTGATTCTGCATTTTGTGGGTAAAACGACAGACAATGAAGAAATTTATCACCCGCTTGTGCACGGTGCTGCTGATGGCAGGGCTCTGTGCCTGCGAGCATATCGACTCGCCGGATTTTGAGGAAGTTGCCGATTTTGAAATCGCCGGCCTGACGCTCGACAATTTCCCTTTCATCGACTGCTCTACCAGTACTTCGCCGCTGCGGGACATTCTGATGTATGAGATGCTTGACATTCCGTGGCGCTGGGGGCCTGATATCGTGTCCGGGTCCAATTACAAAGTATGGTTTCTGTTGCCGGACGGGATGATACAGGGAAGTGCGGAACACATCGCTTTTGCCGACCGGATCCACGCGCTGTGGAAATCCAGCGGCTCGCATGGCGCCTATGTGAACCTGATCGACGGCACTTGCCGCGTAATCATCGACTCGCGGGACATATCCCGTAACGAAGCGGACTATGCAGCACAGAAACAGGTCAAGATTGTCACCAAGCCCCTTGCCTGGGATGCACTGGTTTTCATCGTGCATCCGGACAATCCGGTCAAGTCCCTGACTCCGGCGCAGATACGGAAGATTTATACGGGTGAGATCACAAACTGGAAGGAACTGGGCGGCGTCGATCATGAGATCCATCCCTATACGCGGGACGCGGATTCGGGCAGTCAGGAAAAAATGGAGACGCTGGTGATGAAGGGGCGAGCGATGAAAGAATGGCCGGAAATGGTGGGATACAATATGCTTTCGCCTTATTTCCAGATCGAAGGAGATCCCTACGGCATCGCCTATACGCCCTATTATTTCTGTGAGAGAATGGTGGGCGACCTTCACCACGTCCGTGTGCTGGCGGTTGAGAATGTCTATCCTACGGCGGAAACCTTGCTCAATGCGGTGCAGGGCCGGAAGAATGGATATCCTTTTTATTCTCACATCTATGCCGCCATACGAGCCGACGAGCCGCAGGATTCTTTTCCGCAGCAGATCTATACCTGGCTCTCGACGCCCCGGGCGAAGCGTCTTATCGACGAAAGCGGATATATCGCTTTGCGCAATTTCTGATGAATCAGTTCGCCGCCGCCGGAATCTGGCCTCCGGCTGTCAATGGACGTAGATTGCCTTGGCTTTCTTGCGGCTCGGCGTGTAGGTGCCGGGTTGCTTGAGGGTGATGACGATCACGCCGTTTCGGGCGGAATCGACAAAATGGACGTAAGTCTCGTCGGCGGAGAATTTGGCGATGGCCTCCTTGTTCTTGAAAACCTGTACGGAGGCGATGGCGGCTGGATCGAGCGCTTTCATGTCTTCCATGGTGACGGGTTTCCCGTCGATGAGAATCAGCGGCAATGCTCCACGGTCAGTCTGGATGTTGTGGACCTGTACGGCCTGCCCGTTCACGTTGATGACCGTGATATCATAGGCCTCGATCCGGGCGCCTTTGAGTTGGGAGCCGTCGAAGTTCTCGACGTCCTGCTTGTCGATGATATAACGGGTAAGCGTGTCCGCCGGTGCGGTAGCGGCGCCGGCGCTGAGGACGGCGGCGCAAAGGAGGGAGAAGACAAGTGTTGTCATGGTCGGTCGGTAGATGGATGGTTGTAAGCAAGAAGGGACGTGGTACCGTCGTCCGTATCGTATGTGAGAATATAGGAAAAAGTCCGGCCGTCTTTCAGGTAAGCGGTCAGGATGGCTTTCGAGCCGGACGGTGTGGCGACTACCGTTTCAATCTCGTCGGGGCTGAGCATCATGATCTGGCGGATGCCTTCGGCGATGGCGACGGGGCTGATCGGCTGCTCCTTGCTGCCGGCAGGGCGGAGGAAGAAGAAGAGGGCGATGGCGGCGGCAGCGGCGGCGGCGATGCCTGCGCGCCAGCGCAGGCGCCGCCTGCCGCGGCCGTTGCCGTTGTTGCTGCCGTTGCCGCCTGCCGCTACGAGCCGGTCGAATTCGGCTTCCGTTTCGTCCAACTCCGGAAGGCAGCTGGCGCAGGGAGCGGCCAGGCCGACCAGCAGGGCGATCTCCCGTTCGTCGGCCTCGGCCTGGTGCCGGGCGAACCAGTCGCGGAGCCGCTGTTCCTCGGCGGGCGTCGTCTCCGCTTCGAGGTAGCGCTCGATCAACGCTTTCCGCTTGTTTTTGTCTGCAAGGTCGTTTATCATAAAGCGTTCATTTTTTTCAGTTCTTCCAGCATCTGCCGGCGGGCCGTCGAAAGGCTCACCTTGATGCTGTTCTTCGGGCGTCCCGTCGCAGCGGCAATCTCGTCGAGCGAGAGCGCATAGTCGCTGCGCATCGTCAGGAAAGTCCGTTGTGTCTCAGATAGTTTCTTATACAAGCACTTGCGGATCCGCTGGTTTTCTTCCGCTTCCAGCGGACTGTCCGTGGGCGCGCTTCCGCTTTGCGCCGCCTCTTCCAGCGGCCGGAAACGGATCTTCCGTTTCCGGAAATGATTGACGCAGATGTTCTTGGTCAGCCGCACGGCCAACGCCTCGGCGTCCCGGACCGGATAGCCTTTCTCGACGAGCTCCCACAGGGTGACCAGCGCCTCCTGCACGACATCTTCGGCCTCGTCGCTGGTGCTGCCCGTCGCCCGGCCGAACTGCCGTGCAACCGCCACCAGCTTTTCCCGTATCCGGGCCGATAGCTGTCCAAACTCCTGTTTCGTCATAAAAGGCTCTTTCCAAAGATTAGTCGCAAAAATCGTTCAAAAGTTAAAACCATTTTTTTTATTATTTTTGCGCTGCAACGGACGCATTTGAGCATCAGCCGATTACGCAAGTTGATCCCCTCGAAAACCGAGGGGATCAACTTGCGCAAGTCGCTGACTGACTGATGTGTACATTGCAGCGCAAACGGGGGGCATAGGCGGGGATGACATTTGAGAGCGCCTGCGCAAGGTTTTCCCGGAAGCTGCATTTAATGGTAAAACAATCGTGAAATGAGAAAGACGCTGACGCTTTTATCTGCTATGCTCCTGCTTCTGGCAGGACTCTGTGCCTGTGAAACTTTGCCTGAAGAACCCGGCCGGCTGGACGGCACCTGGCGCCTGATCGCACCGAAAGGTATGGTTCAAGAGGGATTCACGACCTGGACTTTCAACAGCCTGGGCGACCAAACTTCCGGTACCATTCCTGTGCTTTGGGTCAGGAACAATGATGTATTCGCCGGAGACCGTGAAACGTCGTATTTTTATTCTGTCGAAGAAGACGGGCGGACCCTCCATATCCGGGAGGCCTCTTTCTGCGGCATCAATGGCTCGATCATTTATCAGATTCAGGAACTCTCGTCCCGGCGCCTTTCCCTGAAACTACTCGGCAAGGAGACGCTCGGCTATGATGCCTGGACCGGATGGCCCGAAGCGCCTGCTTTTGAGCGGTCCTCGAATTAGGGTATATTAGCTGCAACGGACACGCTTGATTATCAGCCGATTACGCAAGTTGACCCCCTCGAAAACCGAGGGGGTCAACTTGTGCAAGTCGCTGACTGACTGATGTGTACATTGCAGCGCAAATGGGGAAGGCGGGCCGGGAAGGAAGCCGCAGGGCAAGCTTGTGCGGGGCGTTGCCGTCAGAAGAGATAGGCGGCGGTGATGGAGGCCGGGCAGGTGGCGAGGCCGGCGGGGGCGCCGGCGTAGAGAAGGCGTCCGCCTTCCTCGCCGGCCCCCGGCCCGAGTTCCAGCAGGAAGTCGGCCGAGCGGATGACGTCGAGGTTGTGTTCGATCATATAGACCGTGTTGCCCTGTGCCACCAGCGTGTCAAACAGTGCGATGATGTTGCGGATATCCTTGACATGGAGGCCGTCGGTGGGTTCGTCCACGATGAAGATCTTGTCTTCGACGCCCAGGTAGGAAGCGAGCTTCAGCCGCTGGAGTTCCCCGCCCGAAAGCGTCGATAGCGACTGGTTCAGATGGAGATACTGCAGACCGACGTCCACCAGCGGCCGGAGTTTCTGTTCGATGACGGTCCCGGCGAAGAAGGCGGAGGCCAGGCGGACCGACAGGTCCATCGCCTGCGCGATGTTCAGCGTCTGGCCGGTGGCCGGGCTCGTCAGCGTGTATTGCAGGGCTTCGTCCCGGTAGCGCAGGCCGCCGCAGGCTTCGCAGGTTGTCTCGATCGCATCCATGAAAGCCATCTCCGACACGATGACGCCCTTGCCGCCGCACACGGGACAGGCACCCGCGCCGTTGAACGTAAAGTAGGCTTCCTTCATCTTGTTCGCCCGGGCGAAGGCTTTGCGGATGTCGCCGGCGACATCCATATAGGTGCCGGGCGTGGAACGCAGGCTGACACCGATGTTCTTCTGGCTGATATAGATTACTTTGTCCGCTTCGGGGTACTGCTGCCGGAAACATTCCATCAGCGAACTCTTGCCCGAGCCGGCCACACCCGCCACCACGCCGAAGACGCCCAGCGGGAAATCGACGCTGAGGTCCCGCAGGTTGTTCAAGGCGGCGTGTTCCACCCGGAACACGCCGTTCCCGGCCCGCGGCGCTGCCTTGAACGGCAGCCGTTCTTCCACCAGTTTTCCTGTGGCCGTTCCACTCCGGAGCAAGGCGTCGAACGATCCCTCGAACAAGATCCGGCCGCCGTCGATCCCCGGTCCGGGGCCGAGGTCCACAATGTGGTCGGCGATGCGGATCATCTCCGGATGGTGCTCCACCAGCAGGACGGTGTTGCCCCGGTCGCGCAGCCGGCGGACCGAGCGTTTCAGCCGCTCGATGTCGCGCGGATGCAGCCCCACGCTGGGCTCGTCCAGGATATAGAGCACGTCCGAGAGGGATGAATTGATGTACTTGGCGATCTTGCAGCGCTGCGCCTCGCCGCCCGAAAGCGTGCCGACCGGCCGGCTGAGCGACAGGTAGCCGAGGCCGATCTCCTCCAGGGCGGAAAGCCGTTCCCCGATGGCGGCCTTCAGGTCGACGGCCAGCGGGTCGCCCAGGCTCCGGATCCAGGCGTTCAGCCGGGAGATGGACATGGCGCATACCTGCGCGATGTTCAGCCCTTCGATCTTGCAGCTGAGGACCTTGGGATTGAGTCTTGTGCCGCCGCAGTCCGGGCAGGTGCCCATCCGCAGCATCGGATTGAGCACGGCCGCGTGGAGCAGCCCTTCTTCGGAGTTGATGATGCTGCGGTACATCCGCGGGATCAGGCCCTCGTATTTAGCGCTCTTCGGCCAGCCGGCCGGCGGATTCTTGAGCCGGATCTGCGGGCTGTTCAGGAACAGGTCCAGTTCTTCCGGCGTGTAATCCCGGATTTTCTTGTCGAGGTCGAACAGGCCGCTGCGGGCGTAGCGGATCCAGCGCCAGCCGCCCTTCCCGAAGGCGATGTAATGGATGGTATCTTCGTCGTTGAGGCTCTTGTCGAAATCCACGAGCTTGTGGATGTCGAGTTCCCGGATCTCGCCCAGTCCGGCGCAGCGCGGGCAGCTGCCCTGCGGATGGTTGAAGCTGAAACTGTCGGAGTAGCCCACGAACGGTTTGCCCACGCGCGAGAACAGCAGGCGGATCAGCGCGTAGATATCCGTATAGGTGCCGACGGTGGAGCGGGAGTTCTGGGCGGGTTTCTTCTGGTCGATGACGATGGCGATGGGCAGCCCCTCGATCGAATCGACTTTCGGCCGGCCGTATTTGGGGAGATACTGCTGCACGAAAGTGGGGAAGGTGTCGTTGAGCTCGCGGCGGCTTTTCGCCGCGAGGGTGTCCATGACCAGGGAACTCTTTCCGGAGCCGGATACGCCGGTGAAGATGGTGATCTTGTATTTGGGAATGTCGAGCGACAGGTCGCGGAGATTGTTTTCGCGGGCCCCGCGCACGCGGATGGTATCGAAGGTATTCATAGGCAGAGGCCGTAGCTGTGCTTGATCTCGTTCATCACAAAGGAAGACTGGACGCTGCCGATGGCGTCGATGGTGCCCAGGGTGTTGATGACGAACTCGTTGTATTCTTTCATGTTGCGGGCGCGGATCTTGAGCAGGTAGTCGTATTCGCCCGAGATGTTGTAGCACTCGGCCACCTGCGGGATGCCGCGGATGGTCCGCGTGAAGGCGCGGGCCACGTCGCGGGTCATCTGCTTCAGTTTCACGGAGCAGAAGACCTCGAAGCCCAGGTCGAGTTTCTCCGCGTCGAGGATGGCCACGTACTGCCGGATGAAGCCTTCGCGCTCCAGCCTCTTGAGCCGTTCGAAGACCGGGGTGGTGGAGAGGTTGACCTTCGCCGCCAGTTCCTTGGTCGTCTGGCGCGCGTTCTCCTGCAGGCACTGCAGAATTTTCAGGTCGGTGCTGTCCAGGTTGCTTGCCATAGGAAATATTTTTCTAAATCAGGTCCGTAATCTGGAATAATTTTCTTTTATTCCTAGAAATATTGGCAAAATTAGAAATATTTTCCGATTTTTTGCAGACTATTGCCTGTTTTTTCCATTCCCTTTATCTTTGCGCAGAAAATAATTAGCAGACCATGAGTAAACAAGGCATTGGCACGCGCTGCGTGCACGCGGGCTACCAGCCCGGGAAGGGAGAACCCCGACAGATTCCGATCATCCAGAGTACCACCTTCAAATATGAGACTTCCGACCAGATGGGCCGCCTGTTCGACCTCGAAGAAAGCGGTTATTTCTATACCCGCCTCCAAAATCCCACCAACGACCATGTAGCCGCGAAAATCGCCGACCTGGAAGGCGGAGTGGGGGCGATGCTGACTTCGTCGGGCCAGGCCGCCAATCTCTTCGCCTGCCTGAACATCTGCCAGGCCGGCGACCATATCGTCAGTGCAGCCAACATCTATGGCGGCACTTTCAACCTGCTGGGCGTCACGCTGGAAAAAATGGGCATCGCCGTCACCTTCGTCAATCCCGACGATCCGGAAGACGTGATTGCGGCGGCCTTCCGGCCGGAAACCAAGCTCCTCTTCGGGGAGACCCTGTCCAATCCCGGCGTGGAAGTGCTTGACATCGAGAAATTCGCCCGGATCGCCCATGCCCACGGCGTGCCCCTCATCGTGGACAATACCTTCCCTACGCCCGTGAATTGCCGGCCCTTCGAATGGGGCGCCGACATCGTGACCCATTCCACGACCAAATACATGGACGGCCAAGGCGTGGCGGTCGGCGGCGCGCTGGTGGACAGCGGAAATTTCGACTGGGAAGCCCACGCCGACAAGTTCCCCGGCCTGTGCACACCCGACGCCTCTTATCATGGACTCATCTATACCAAAGCCTTCGGCCGGGCGGCTTATATCACCAAGGCTACGACCCACCTGATGCGTGACCTGGGATCCATCCAGAGCCCGCAGAATGCCTTCTACCTGAATCTCGGCTTGCAGACGCTGCACCTCCGCGTGCCGCGCCATTGCGAAAGCGCGCTGGAAATCGCGCGTTTCCTGCAGCGCCATCCCGACGTGGCCTGGGTAAAATATCCCGGCCTGCCCGGAGACAGCCAGCATGAAAAAGCCCTGAAATATCTTCCGGAAGGCTCCAGCGGCGTTCTCTGCCTGGGCCTGAAGGGTGGCCGGGCCTTCGACAACCGCTTTATGGATGCGCTCCGGCTCATCACTATCGAGACGCACGTGGCGGATTGCCACAGCTGCATCCTGCATCCGGCTTCGCACACGCATCGGCAGCTTTCGGATGAGCAGCTGCGTGCGGCGGGCGTCGCCCCCGACCTGATGCGCCTGAGCATCGGACTGGAAGACGCAGAAGACATCATCGAAGATCTCCGGCAGGCATTGGAAGCGGCGCACGAATGATCCGGCACGAGCTTTTTCTCGACGACTTCCGCTTCGAGGCAGGCGGGCGTCTCGACCGGGTGAAGGTCGTGTATCATACATCCCGCGTCCGTCGCGGCCGGATCATCTGGATCTGCCATGCGCTGACAGCCAACAGTGACCCCGAAGACTGGTGGCCTGAGATGGTCGGTCCGGGCCGTTTCTTCGACACGGAACGCGATTTCATCGTCTGTGTCAACATGCTGGCTTCCCCTTACGGCTCCTCGGGCCCGGCCTCCGTCAATCCGGAGACGGGCCTGCCGTTTTTCTTTGATTTTCCGGCCGTTACGGTCCGCGATATGGTTGCGGCGATGACGGCGGTACGACAGGCCCTGGCCATCGACCGCATCGATCTGCTGGTGGGCAGCTCCATCGGCGGCTTCCAGGCGGTGGAATGGGCTGTTTCCGAACCGGAACGCTTTGCGCAGGCGGCTTTCATCGCCACTTCGCCGCGGGTGTCGCCCTATCTGTCGGCCGGCATCGAGACGCAGCGGATGGCCCTTGAGGCCGACCCGACTTTCCGGCAGGCCGTTGACTTGTCGGGCGGCGCGGCGGGCCTCCGCTGCGCCCGCGCCCAGGCACTGATCTCCTATCGCTGCTTTGAAGGATACGGTCTGACCCAGGCCGAGCCCGATGATGACACGCTGTTCGCCGGACGGGCTGCCTCGTATGAACGCTATCAAGGCGAAAAACTGCTGCGCCGTGGTTTTGATGCGTATTCGTATTATTATCTTTGCAATGCGGTGGACAGCCACAATGTGGGCCGGGGGCGCGGCGGTGTCGCTGCAGCCCTGGGGCGCATCCGGGCGAAAACGGTCGTCGCCTCCATCGATACCGATGCGATTTTCCCGCCCGCGGAGATTGAAACCTGGGCGCCGATGATCCCCGGAGCCGTTTATAAACGTTTAACATCGTCATTTGGACACGATGGTTTCCTGCTAGAAACCAAACAGTTGACAGAATTACTTGAACCGTATCTGCTATGCAAGTGATGAAATTCGGCGGCACGTCCGTCTCTTCTCCCGAAAGAATCATCGAAATCGTGCGTGCCTCGCTGGAGCGCGACCGCACCATCCTGGTCTGTTCCGCCCTCAGCGGCTGTACCGACACCCTGATCCGGCTGGGCCGGCTCGCTTCCGAGCGGGACGAGTCCTATCTGGCAGAGCTGGACGCTTTGGCCGTCCGTCATCAGGAAATGATGACGCAGCTCCTCCCGGCCGGACGGATTCCGGAGGTCCGCGCTGCGGTGGACAGCTTGTTCGATTCACTGGGCGGTATCCTGCACGGTGTCTTCCTGCTGGGGGAACTCAGTCCCGCGAGCCTGGATGCCATCCAGAGTTACGGCGAGCTGTTTTCCACGAAGATTCTGGCGGCCAAATTCACTTCGCTGGGCATTCCCTGCCGCTGGCTGGATTCCCGGGAACTGGTCCGTACCCACAACGGGGTCGTCGATACGGCGCTGACCAATGAGAAAATAGCCGCGGCCGTCGAAAGCCAGCCGCATACGGCGCTGTTCATTGTGCCCGGTTTCATCGCTTCCGACGAACTGGGGCGCGTGACCACACTGGGACGCGGCGGTTCCGACTATACCGCATCGCTCTTTGCCGTCGCGGTCAAGGCCCGCCTGGTCGAAATCTGGACAGATGTGCCCGGCATCATGACCACCAATCCCAAGACCGTTCCCACGGCGCGGACCATCCGCAACATTTCGTACCGCGCTGCGCAGGAACTCTCCCATTTCGGGGCGAAAGTCATTTTTCCCCCGACCATCCAGCCCGTCATCAACGAAGGGATTCCCATTTATGTAAAAGATACTTTTGCCCCCGACGACCCCGGGACCCTGGTGGAGAAGAACCCGCCGCGCCGCGAAGAAGCGCTGCTGGGCATCGCCAATTCCGACAAGATCGCGCTGATCTCGCTGGAAGGCAGCGGCATGGTCGGGATTCCCGGCTTCTCGTCCCGGCTGTTCGATGCCCTGACGCGCGCCGGCATCAACATCATCCTCATCACGCAGGCCTCTTCGGTCCATACGATGTGCATCGCCATCGCCGAGGCGGACGCCCCGGCGGCCAAGCAGGCGGCCGATACCTGCTTCGCCTACGAAATCTCCCTGGGAAAACTCCAGCCGCTCAAGGTGGAGACAGGCTATTCCATCGTCTGCCTGGTGGGCGACGACATCCTGGGACACAGCGGCGCGACGGGCCGGATGCTCGCGGCGTTGGGCGCACGCGGCATTCCGGTCCGGGCTACGGCGCAGGGCTCTTCCGAACGGAACATCTCGGTGATCGTCGCCTCCGACAAGGCCGACGAGGCCATCCGGGCCATCCACGGGGAATTCTTCGACCGTTCGCCGCTGCGGACCGTCAACCTGTTCATTGCCGGCTACGGAACGGTCGGGAAGGCATTGGTCCGGATGATCCGGGAGAATCACGACGCCATCGCCCGCCGGACCGGCAAGGACCTGCGGATCTGCGGTCTGGCCAACAGCCGCCGCTATCTGATCGACACGGCCGGGGTCGATCCTTCCGCCCTGGAACAGGGCGTGGCCGGTTCCTTCTTCGATGCGCTCGCCGGCCTGTCGCTGGCCGACGCGGTCTTCGTGGACTGTACGGCCAGTGAAGAGACGGGGCTCCGCTATCCGCAACTGTTCAAGGCCGGCTACAACGTGGTGGCTTGCAACAAGATCCCGTTCTCCGGCAGCTATGAAAGCTATGTAGCGCTCACCGGAGCGGCGGCCCGTTCGCACGTCGGCCTCCGTTATGAGACGACGGTCGGTGCGGCCCTGCCGATTCTCGCGGCGCTCGACCGGGCCGCCGTCTCCGGCGACACGCTTGTCTGCGTGGAGGCCGTCCTTTCGGGAACGCTCAATTACCTGTGCGACCGCTATGAAGGTCACGATTTTGCAGCGTTGGTCGAAGATGCCCGCCAGAAAGGATACACCGAGCCGGACCCGGCCATCGACCTGAGCGGCCGCGACGTCCTCCGCAAGACGCTGATTCTCGCCCGCGTGGCCGGCCTTCCGCTTGAAGAGGCCGACATCCGTCTCGAGGCCTTCCCGGCCGAAGCCGACCTGGCCGCCGCCTACGCGGCCGCCAGCGCCGCCGGCCGCCGCCTCCGCTACGTCGCTTCGCTGCGTTCCGCCACTTCGCCCCGTCCCGCCGGCTCGCCGGACGCCGCCGACCTGCTGTGCGACGCCGCATCCGCTTCCGGGCGGGGCGTCGTTCCGCGTTGGCAGATATCCGTCGGTCTGCAGGCCGTCGACCCCGACAGTCCGCTCTATTCGCTGGCCGGAACCGACAACTGCGCCGTCATCACCACCGCCGATTATCCCTCACCGCTGGTCATCCGCGGCGCCGGCGCCGGCCCCCGCCAGACCGCCGGCGGCCTCCTGCAAGATATCCTCTCGCTATGATCCAGCCTATTGCCTCCACGTTCCCGGCCATAAAAACGCGGCCTTTTTATGGCCGACCGCTCCCCAATACCCCTCCCGGCCATAAATTCCCCCTGTTTTTATGGCCTGATCCAAACCCATCTCCCCTTTTCCTTCCTATCCCACCTGAAACAGAACGAAAGTCGTATATGGCAGATAATCAGGATGCTAGGGGTCGGGTTTCGATAGGGTTGATGTCCGGCTCCCGTCTTTCTGACCCGGCCGGAACAGAAATGGGTTAGGAAATAGTTGAAAATAAGATAGATATAAATCGAAGATATATGAAAGTAGCTGTAGTAGGGGCCACCGGGCTGGTGGGTACCCGGATGATCCAGATCCTGGAGGAACGGAATTTCCCCGTCGATGAATTGATTCCTGTCGCTTCGGAGCGGTCGGTCGGCAAGACCGTCGTCTTCCGGGGGAAAGCGCACAAAGTCGTCAGCGCCGATGAGGCCATCGGCCGCCGGCCGCAGCTGGCGCTCTTCTCCGCCGGCGCCGGCGCTTCGCGCGAGCTGGCGCCGCGCTTCGCCGCCGCCGGCTGCCGCGTCGTGGACAACTCTTCCTGCTGGCGGATGGATCCGGACAAGAAACTCGTCGTCCCCGAAATCAACGCCGACGTCCTGACGGCCGACGACTGGATCATCGCCAATCCCAATTGCTCAACCATCCAGATGCTGCTGCCGCTGGCGCCGCTCCACGCCGCCTATACGATCCGCCGCATCGTCGTATCGACCTACCAGAGCATCACCGGCACCGGGCAGAAAGCCGTTGTCCAGATGGAGGCCGAGCGGGCAGGGGAGGCCTGGGGAAGTTATCCGGCCGTGTATCCCTATCCCATCGACCGCAATATCCTGCCACACATCGACAGTTTCCTGGAGAACGGATATACGAAAGAGGAGATGAAGATGGTGAACGAGACGCACAAGATCCTCCGCGACGAGAGCATCGGCGTGAGCGCGACCACGGTCCGCGTGCCCGTCCGCGGCGGCCACAGCGAGTCGGTGAATCTCGAATTCGAAAAGCCGTTCGAACTGGCCGACGTCCGCCGCATCCTGGGAAATACAGAAGGCGTCGTCGTCCAGGATGACCCGGCACACAACGTCTATCCGATGCCGTTGTATGCCGAAGGCCGCGACGAAGTCTTCGTCGGGCGCCTCCGCCGCGACTTCTCCGTCGCAAGCGGCCTGAACTTCTGGTGCGTGGCCGACAACCTCCGCAAGGGCGCCGCCACCAACGCCGTCCAGATCGCCGAAGAACTCCTCCGCCGGGGCTTTTTGTAGATTTGCCCCAAAATGCGTATCTTTCGGACTGTATATGAAAAAGAAATCCATCTTTCGCATTGTAGGAGCGTTGCTCCTGGCCGCAGTCCTGGGCGGCTGCGTCTATCTGAACAGTCTGATGCCTATCATTACGGGCTATGCGGCCAAGAATCTGGCCTCCGCTGTCTTTGTGTCCGGGCGCGAGCCCGCCGACGTCGAGGCACTCGACCTGCATTTCTCTTTTATCAAGTTTACCCGCAACCGCGTGGATTATGAAAACCGCACGGTCACGAGCCGTTTCCTTTGGAGCAAATCGACGGCGCTCTATCGGGACGGTTATGGCGTGACGCTCCTGCGGGGCCGCAAAGCGATGGAACGGCTCAAAGCGCAAGCCTTTCCACTGACCCCCGAAACCTATGGCTCCGGGAACCTGCAGTCCGACGGCCCCGAGCCCCTGCAGCCCACTGGCCCCGAGCCCCTGGCACCCGGCGATTCCGCCGTGGCGGCCCGGCTGGAACCCGTCGCGAAAGCCCTGGTCGACGACCACGCCTACAACGGAACGCCCTTCGCCTTCATAGTGCTGCACGATGGGGACATCGTGGCGGAGCGCTACCGCCAGGGCATTACCGCGGATACCCGCCTCCTGAGCTGGAGTATGGGCAAGAGTTTCACCAACGCACTGGTGGGTCTGATGGCCGGCGACGGCCTGGTGGATATCCACGCCCCGATGGACATCCCCGAATGGCAGGGGGACGGGCGCGCGGCCATCACGCTGAACGACCTGATGCAGATGCAGAGCGGCCTGGAGTGGAACGAGAACTACGGCAATCGTTCCGATGTCAATCTGATGCTGCACCGGGAAGAGGATATGGGCCTGTTCGCCCTTTCGAAACCCCTGATGGCCAAGCCCGGCACCCATTGGTACTACTCCAGCGGCAGCACGAATATCGTGATGCGCTACCTCCGCGGCAAGTTTGCCTCGGATGCCGCGTTTCTGGCCTATCTGCAATCCCGTCTCTTTGAGCCGCTCGGCATCCGGAACGCCTGCTTCGAACCGGATATGAGCGGCACGCCTGTCGGTTCGTCTTATCTCTATGTGACAGCGCGAGACTATGCCCGCTTCGGCCAGCTTTACCTGGACGACGGCCTTGCCGGTCCGGCGCGCATTCTGCCGGAAGGCTGGGTGGACTACACGCGGACGCCCGCTTCGGCCAGTCAGGGCGGATACGGTGCGTTTTTCTGGCTGAACCGGAACCGGACCTGCCCGGATGCGCCTGAAGATATGTTCTCCTGCCAGGGCCACGACGGACAGGAGATTTATATCATCCCTTCCAAGAATCTGGTCGTGGTCGTGCTGGGCTATTCCCCGAAACCCGACCACGTCATCGATTTCAACGCGCTCCTGCGCGACATCATCGCCAAATTGGAATAATCCTTTCGATGAAATAAAATAAGGGGAACTCCCGGCAAGTTTGTATATTTGTCAGAATTCCCACGAAAATCAAAACAAATCGATAACAGATGAGACATTTCAGACTCCTGCTCCTTTCCCTGCTGCTGGCGCTGCCGGTTTTCGCGCAGCCGATGCAGCCCGTGTCCTGGAAGGCCGAGGCCGTCCAGGTGGAAGGCAATACCTATGAGATCCGCGCGACCGGCACGATCGCCGGTGCCTGGCACATCTACGACCTGACCGACTACGGCTCCAGCGGTCCCAACGGTACGATCTTTACCGTCGAGGACGGCGGCAAGGTGAAACTTGTCGGCGACCCGTACATCGCCTCCGAGGTACACAGGGGTTTCGACGATGTCTTCGGCATCGAGATCGGCACCTGCGACAGCCCGGTGGTCATCTGCCAGAAGGTGGAACTGCTCCAGGGCAATGAGGTGGAAGTCCCCGTCACGGTGGAATGGCAGGCTTGCAACGATGAGAACTGCATCCCGCCGGACGACTATACGATGAATGTCAAGCTCCCCGGCGGCGCAGGCCTGCCGGTCATTGCCCCTGCTGACGGCACGGCCAATGACGCGGCTGCCGACCCGAACGCGGCCGCGCCCGGCCAGGGGAAATCCATCTGGGGCCTGATCCTGGAAGCGATCGCCTGGGGTTTCGTGGCACTGCTCACGCCCTGCGTCTTCCCGATGATCCCGATGACGGTGAGCTTCTTCCTGAAGCAGAACCAGGTCGCCGAAGGGGAGGAGAAGAAGAAAGGCCGCGGCAAATGGCTGGCCAGCATCTTCGGCCTCTCCATCGTGGCGCTGTATACCATTCCCATTGCCGTAATCATTCTGATCACCTACTTCGCCGGCGGTGAAACCGTGACGGCCGACATCTTCAACTGGCTGGCTACGCACTGGCTCCCGAATATCATCTTCTTCCTGATCTTCATGGTCTTCGCGGCTTCGTTCTTCGGCGCCTTCGAGATCACCCTGCCGAGCTCCTGGCTCAACAAGTCGGACGCCAAGTCCAACAAGGGCGGCCTGGGCGGCGTGTTCTTCGTGGCGCTGACCCTCGTGCTGGTGTCCTTCTCCTGCACGGGTCCGATCGTGGGTTCCGTGCTCATCAAGTCGACCCAGGGCCAGTTCTGGGAGCCGATCATCACGATGCTCGCTTTCTCGATCGCCTTCGCCCTGCCGTTCACGCTCCTGGCCTTCGCCCCGAGCCTGCTCGACAAGCTGCCCAAGAGTGGCGGCTGGCTCAACAGCGTGAAGGTGGTCCTCGGTTTCGTCGAGGTGGCGCTCGGTTTCAAGTTCCTGAGCGTGGCCGACCAGACCTACCACTGGGGCCTGCTGGACCGCGAGGTCTATCTGGCCATCTGGATCGTGGTGTTCTTCCTGCTGGGCCTCTACCTGCTGGGCAAGATCCGTTTCGCCTACGACTCGCCGGTCGAGCATCTGAGCGTCTTCCGCCTGATCCTGGTCATCGTGGTCTTCACCTTTGTGGTCTATATGATCCCGGGCATGTGGGGCGCGCCGCTCAAAGCGCTGTCCGGCTATCTGCCGCCCATCACGACGCAGGATTTCGTGCTTGACCCGAATCAGCACGGCGGGGGAGGGACGACCTATGTCGTGGGCCAGCCCGCGGAGGACGGGGACGGTATCCCGGCCTCGCGCAAGTATGCGGATTTCCTGCACATGCCGTACGACATTCCCGCCTTCTTCGACTATGAGGAAGCCCGCGCCTATGCCACGAAGGTCGGCAAGCCTATCCTGCTGGATTTCACCGGCCACGGCTGCGTGAATTGCCGGGAGATGGAAGCGCGCGTCTGGAGCGATCCCCGCGTGCTGAAGCTGATGAAGAACGACTATGTGGTCTGCTCGCTCTACGGCGATGACAAGAAGGTCCTGGACAAGAAAGACTGGGTTACGACTGAAGACGGCAAGGTGCTCAAGAGCCTGGGCAAGATCAATTCCTACTTCATGATGAAGCGCTATCAGGTCAATGCACAGCCCTACTATGTGATTCTCGACCCGGTGACGGAGAAGAACAAGGTGCCGGCCCGCAGCTACAACCTCGACGTGGATGAATATGTGAAGTTCCTGGAAAAGGGATTGGAATAATATTTGCTTGCTTCAAGAACCGTTATGAAAAAGTTTATCCTCTCCTGCATGCTGCTCGCCGGTATTTCCACGGCCATCAGCGCCCAGACCATCACCGCCGGCGCCAAGGCGCCTGATTTCACCGCGCAGAAGGTGGACGGCAAGTCCTTCACCCTTTCCTCCCTGCAGGGCAAGTATGTCGTGCTTGATTTCTGGGGAAGCTGGTGCAAATGGTGCATCAAGGGTTTCCCCGACATGAAGGCGGCTTATGCCAAGCACAAGGGCAAGGTCGAATTCGTGGGCGTCGCCTGCCGCGACTCGGAAGAGAAATGGAAAGCAGCCACGGCGAAATACGAACTTCCCTGGATCAGCGTGCTGAACCCCTCCGAAAATGACCTGGTCAAAGTCTATGAGGTACAGGGTTTTCCCACGAAAATCGTCATCGATCCGCAAGGCAAGATCGCCAAGGTCATCCTCGGTGAGGATCCTGCCTTCTACACCTATCTCGACAGCGTTTTAGAGTAGTTAAAAAATAATTTGGTTATTAGGAAGGTCCGGGCTTGCATCGAAAGGTGCAGGCCCGGACTTTTTTGAGGGGAAAGCGGGGGAAAACTGTACTATTGAGTGAGAAAACTATTTCAACTCAATAAACTTCAACCTATGTCAGTCAAACACTTCCTCTCAGGGATGTTCCTCTCGCTGATGATCCTGCTGGGCTCCGCCCAGGCAGCCAGCGCACAGAACGTCACGCTGAACTTCGACAGGACGCCGCTCAAGACCGTCCTCAATGAGATCCAGAAGCAGGTGGACTACACCTTTGTCTACAACGACCAGCAGATCGGTGCGGACAAGGCCGTCACCATCCATGTCAACGGCGTCGGCCTGACGGCCGCGCTCGACCAACTGCTCCGGCCGCTGAACATCAACTACAAGATCCTCGACAGGCAGATCGCCCTCTCGCCGGCCGCCGCAACGGCCCAGCAGGGCCAGGCCCGCGGGGCCGTGATGCTCAAGGGTCGCATCACCGACCAGGACGGCCTGCCGGTTGCCGGTGCCGCCGTTCAGAACGTCACCGAGAAGACCTATGCCATCACCGACGTCAACGGCAACTATACGCTGGCTGTCAAGAACCCGCGCAACTCGACCATCGAAGTGAGCTTCCTCGGAATGGATACCGTCACGGAACCGCTCAACGGCCGCAGCACCTTCGACGTGCAGATGACCTACAGCCGCATGTTCATTGAAGGCGCGGTGGTCACCGGTTATCAGGAGATCCAGCAGAAGAAGGTCACGGGCGCCATCGCCACGGTCAACTCCAAGACCATCGAAGAGCGCTACACCCCGAGCCTGATGCAGAACCTCGAAGGCCGCGTGGCCGGTCTTTCGACCTACGGCGGCAAGCTTACCATCCGTGGTGTCAGCTCCATGTACGCCGAGGCCAACCCGCTCCTCGTGGTGGACGGCCTGCCGATGGAAGGAAGCATTGACGACCTGAACCCCTACGATATCGAGAGCATCAACGTCCTGAAGGACGCTGCCGCCGCCGCTATCTACGGTGCCCGCGCCTCCAACGGTATCATCGTCATCACCACCAAGAGCGCCCGCGAGAAAGGCAAGATCGACGTGGACTTCTCCACCAACGTGACGGTCTATTCCAAGCAGAACATGGACTATGCCCAGAACTTCTATATGAATGCTGAGCAGCAGGTCGCCCTGGAGAAGAACTACTACGACTATTATTATTTCAACAACTACGGTGAGGTGACCAATCCGGCCCAGTCGATGGAAAACAATCTCCTGTCCGGTTCCGGTTATGTGTCGCCCATCGACTATGCCTACTACCGGATGTACATCGGTGAAGGTTCGCAGGCTGAAATCGACCAGCTCTGCAACCAGCTCTCGAAGAACAACTTCGCCCAGCAGTACGCCGACGCGGTCTATCGCCGCCAGGTGATGCAGCAGTACAACCTGGCCCTGCGCAGCCGCTCCGACCGCTTCCAGAGCAACTTCGTGGTCAACTGGCGCAACGACAACGCCGGCGTCATCAATACCTTCGACCGCCAGATGCAGATCAGCTACAAGGGCTCCTACGACGTGGCCAAATGGATGACCGCCACCGTGGCCGTCAACGGCATCTACGGCAACCAGCGGGGCAAGGGTTACACCTACAACGGTTTCGAGAATCCGTGGATGTACCCGGCTTACGAAAGCCTCTACAATACTGACGGCTCCGCTAAACTGCTCTACACCTGGTTCAACGGCAACCAGTACCGCGACAATACGGAAGGCGGTTACTTCAAGGAACTGGGTATCAACCTGGTGGACGAATACTACAACAACGTGATGAACACCAAGCGCCAGTATATGCGCTATCACGGCGACCTGCTCTTCAAGATTTTCAAGGGCCTGACCGCCAACGCCCAGTTCGTCTATGAGACCGACCACCGCACCGCCGACTGGTATGCCACGCAGGAAAGCCAGGCGGCCAAGACCATCTACAACGCCTATACGCAGATTGACCCTCAGGGCAATGTGACGCACCTGACCCCGGCTTCCGGCGGATTCCGCGCCGCGCAGAACGTGGACGGCCGCTACTGGACCGCCCGCGGCCAGCTCAACTATGCGAATACCTTCGGCAAACACGAGATCGTGGCCCTGGCCGGTATTGAATTCCGCGAGACGCTCTATTCGGGCACCAGCGCCCTGATGCTCGGCTATGACGACCAGCTGCAGAATGCTTCCACGGCGACCATCGACTTCTCCACAATCAGCCAGATGCGTTACAGCAGCAATTACATGGCGATTGGCGGCGGCTTCCCGGCTGTCCAGTTCGCATACGACCCGTATATCCGCAGCAACATGGACCCGGTCGTGGAGCAGCATCACCGCTTCGCCTCCGGCTATGCGAACTTCACCTATACCTATGATGAGAAGTACAATGTCTTCGGTTCCTTCCGCAAGGACTACGCCGATGTCTATGGCCTGAACGTGAAGCTCCGCGGCCGTCCGCTCTGGAGCGCCGGTGTGGCCTGGAACGTCAACAACGAGAGCTTCCTCAAGGGCGTGGACTGGATCAATGCCCTCAAGCTCCGTCTGAGCTACGGTGTCACCGGTAACATCTACCAGGGTGCCACCAGCTACATGACGGCTTCCAGTACGGGCCTGAACTACTACACCAACGAGCCTTTCGGCACCATCCAGAGCCCGGCCAACCCGAACCTCAAGTGGGAACGCACGCAGACGGCCAATGTCGGTATCGACTATTCCTTCGTGGAGAACCGCTTCCGCGGCTCCCTCGACTACTACCGCAAACGCGGCCTCGATCTGTTCTCCTACAAGACCCTTGACCCGACCACCGGTTTCACCTCGATGTTCATGAATGTGGCCGATATGGTCAACAATGGTTTCGAGCTGACTTTCACGGGCGACTGGATCCGCGAACGCCGCCGCAGCGACTTCGGCTGGAGCAGCACCCTGACCTTTGCCTTGAACAAGAACAAGATCACCAATGTGGAGAATGCTTCCACCCGCGCTTATGAATTGCTGTCCAATCCCTATCGGGTGGGCTATCCGACCAGCGCCCTCTGGAGCTGGCAGTTCGCCGGCATCAGCGAGGCCGATGGCGAAAAAGGCCAGACCCTCTGGTACTCCGATAACGACCGCAAGACGCACAGTGCCCAAAGCGGAAGTGTCGACATCATGAAATACTCCGGACAGGCTGAACCGGTGGTTATCGCCGGCCTCGACAACCGTTTCACTTGGAATGGTTTGAGCCTGAGCATCCTGATGGCTTACTACGGCGGCCACGTGATGCGCGCGCTGAATGAAAATGAAACATTCGGTGTGGCTTCGGGTAATGCTGTCCCCAGTTATTTCCTCAATGCCTGGACGCCTGAACACAAGACCGACACCCCGGGTATCGGCCGGTATTCCTCGAACTCCATCGGCTCCGAGTGCCCCTACAGCGACATCTCCGTCCGCAACGCAGCTTTCCTGAAGATCCGCAACATCGTGCTGGGTTATGAACTGCCCGAAAACTGGGCCCGCAAGATCGGTGCTTCCCGCGTGAACCTGCAGTTCCAGGTCGACAATCTGCCGGCTCTCTGGACGGCTTTCAACCCGGGTCGCGACATCCCGTATTATGAAAAGGGCGTCCGCTTCGATCCCGAGACACTCGGCATCCCGCAGCGCAGTTCCTATATCTTCGGTCTTCACATCAACTTCTAAGACATCCGAGCTATGAAAAAGATATTTGTTATCCTGACCACCTGCCTGCTGCTGGCCTCCTGCGCCGAGTTCACCGAACTGCAGCCCAAAGGCATGAACTTGCTTTCCACCGTCGATGAGCTGGAACTCCTGCTCAACGCCGAGTTTAAAGGCCCTACTTCGGATATGAAACGGATGTGCGGCGATATGATCAGCTATGCCAATATTCCCAACGAACTGGCTTCGCCGACGCCGTCGCGCTACACCATCATGCTGACCTGGGACGAGTCGAAAATCGAGACTTTCAATGATCTGACAGCCAGCGACGGCGATTATACTTCCATGTACGGCTTCATCGGCCGGGTCTGCAACCCGATCCTCAGCCGTATCGGCGACGCAACGGGAGACGAGGCCAAAAAGAACCAGCTGAAGGCCGAGGCCTATACCATCCGCGCCTGGGCCCAGTATATCCTGGTCAACAAGTTTGCGGCCGCTTACAATCCTTCTACCGCCGCCAACACGCCGGGCATCCCCATCCTGCTGGAAGACTGGGACATTTCCGAGCCTACCGAAGTCTGGACGGTCGCCCAGGTGTACGACCAGATTATCGCCGACTGCGACGCCGCCATCGCCCTGAACGCCCTTCCGCTGAACAATGTCAACCGGATGCGTATGAGCAAGGCTTGCCCGTATGCTGTCAAAGCACTTGCGCTGATGGCCATGCAGAAATTCGACGAGGCGGAGTCCGTCGCCAAGCAGGCGCTTGACATCAACAGCACCGTTTCCGATTACCTGGATGCCGCGCATACGACCATCACCACCGGCTATATGATCGGCGGACAGTATCCTTCCCTGTATCTGGCCAAGCTCGAGCAGGAAGAGGATTATTTCCACACCTACGACATCATTTTCTACGAGGCCGTCAGCCAGGAAGGCATCACTCGTTTCGAGCCGGGCTATGCTACGTATTCCCGTATGTCCAGCATGGATATGATGTACGATTACTTCATGGGCGGCGAAACCATGACAGGTGTACCTTGCTTCATGTCTTTCGACCTGAACTCCAGCTGGAACACGTACGGCCTGAAGACACCGCATATGTACCTGACCATTGCCGAGTGCGAAATCCGCAAAGGCAATTTCGACGAAGCCATGAAGTATCTCGACGCCGTCCGCGTGAAACGCGTCGAGCCCGCGATGTATGCCCCGCTGCAGGGCAACGTTTCCACGAAGGCTGATGCGATCGCCCACCTGAAGCAGGTGTCTCACGGCGAATTCGTTTACACGCCGTACAACTTCATCATCCGCAAGCGCTGGAACCAGCTCGACGATATGAAGGAGACCTTCACCCGCGAACTCGTGGGCAAGACCTATACGCTGGCGCCGGATTCCAAGATGTGGATCTTCCCGTTCCCGAAGAATGCCATCAGCAACAACCCCAACATCGTTCCGAACAATCTTTAAGCTATTGAAATGAAAAGGTTATTTCTTACCCTTTCCCTGCTGTTCTGCTGTTTTCTGGGCCTCAGCGCCCAGAAAAAGCAGGCGGTGAGCGTGCTTTACGTGGGCGGTTCGCCTGAAATCGAGACCATCGGAATCGGTACGCCGCCCGATCCGGCCGTCGTGGCCAAAAGCGCGGCCGAACGGACCGCCGCCTTCGAAAAATTCCTCAAGAAGCATTTCAAGACGGTCAAGGTCGTCGATGCCAAGGACTATCACTATTCGATGTCCGACTACTACGACGTGACCATCATCGACGGTACGCCGGCCCCCATCGCACCGGGTATCCGCGAAGTGGATGAGCACGGGCGGATGATCCGTTATGCCCGCCCGCAGTATTTCCCGCTCGACTTCAACCGGCCGGTGATCACCATCGCCGAGGCCGGCGAAAACATGGGCCGCCGCATCGGTACCAAGAACGACTGGTACTGCCTCTGCCTGGAAGACCTGGCCCTTGGCTGGAATGCTTCGCATCCCATTTTCCAAGGCCCGGTGAAAGTCAAAATCGAGACGAGCATGCAGCCTACGCCGCCGCCGGCACTTGAAGTGGCCAAATACATGGGTGACAATCTCCCCGCCGAGACCGAGATGTTCCGGATGCAGACCATCAACTATACGGACAAGATGCCGGATGGCAATAACTATCGCATCGGCATGGTCTCCCGTCCGGGCGGCTATCTCGACTCGCCCGAGACCGAGGTCATCAGCGGCGGCAAATGCGCCAAGAGCATCGACGCCGTGGCGCTCGGCCGCCACGCCAACTGGTTCACCTGGGGTTTCGCAGCCTCTCCGACCTACATGACCGAGACCGCCAAGGCGCTCTTCGTCAATGCCGTGGTCTATATGAAACAATTCGCCGGCCAGCATCCCATCGCCCGGAAGTTCAACGACGGCGTGGCAACCCGCGACCACATCGGTATGGACAAGAACCGGATGACGCGCGCGATGTGGAAGGATATGAACAAGTCCAACGAGGAGTTCAACCATATGGTTGACAGTCTCAAGGCTGTCATCAAGGCGCAGAAGGAAAAGGGCGGGGAGGTCGATCCCAATATCGCCATCTACGAAAACTTCCCGCCGCAGCGGATGCTCACGTATCGCGAATATCTGATGCAGACCGACCGTGGCCAGGGCCTCTACAAGGTCTTCGGTACCGATGAACAGGCCTACAAGGATTATTACGACAAGAACTTCGGCTGGTTCTGGTGCCCGGAAGACTCCTACAGCCTGGCCATCGACGACGAAGTCCGCTACCTGGGCATCCCGAACAATGACATCCGCATCCTCGACAAGTGCATCTCGATGCTCGAGAAGAATGACCCGGAAAAGGATATCGCCGAGACGATTCTGAAACGCTATACCCTCTGCCGTTTCGAAACGGCCAAGGAGTGGCGCGACTGGTATAACCGCTATCACGACAAACTCTTCTTCACCGAGAGCGGCGGCTATCTCTGGCTGGTCAACACCTTCGAAAATGTGCCGGGCAACGATTACCGCGTGCGCCTGGCTGAAGAAGAAGAAGCCTATATGGCCCGCAAGCAGGCGGGCGCCCGCCCGGGTGCGCCCAAGCAGCTGACCGACGACCGCAATCCGGTCTATCTGCAGGCCGAAGCGGTCCCGACGCAGGGCGGCAAGGACATCGTCATTTTCCAGAAGATTCATCCCGGCTATCACACCTACGCCGTGGTGCCTGCCGACGAAGTCTTCGTGGTGACGACCGTCGAGATCACGCTCCCGGAAGGCTATGAGAAAGTTGGTCCGCTCTATGTCCCCGAAGCTCAGTTGCTCGATGCTTCCGGTACGACCGTCTATCGTGGCACCGGTGAATTCCGCCAGGCCATCCAGGGCAAGGGCGAGGGCGAAGCCATCGTCAAGGTCACCTACCAGTGCTGCAACAACAACACCTGCCTGGTGCCCGAAACCAAAGAATTCAAAGTGAAACTGTAACCCATCATGAAAAAGATATTCTTTTTTATCCTGGCCGTCGCAGCCCTTAGCAGCTGCGCTCCCAAAGAGCCCGGCTATGTCATCAAGGGCCAGGCCGGCAGCCTTGACGGCAAGGCTGTCCTGGCGTATGCACTGCCCGACGGTACGCCTTTCAGCGATACCGTGGCGATGAACAAGGGCAAGTTTACCTTCAAAGGCTCGGTGCCCGACGTGGTGATCGGCTCCGTCGCCCTGCTTCCGGCCGGTGAAGATCCGCTCCGGACCAATGTCTATGTCGAGAACTGTCCCCTGGCGATGAATGTCAACGTGGACAAGGTGATCGACTATGCCCGCTATGGCGGCAAGTTCCTCCCGGACGTTACGACCACCGGCGGCCCGAACAATGTTTTCGCCAATCAGTTTCAGAATGTTCGCCAGGTAGTCGGCCAGCGTCCTGAATTCCAGGAAGTCGCTGCCGCCATCGAAGAACTCGAATCGATGGGCTACGCTGACATGGCCGCTTATCAGCAGAAAAGCGCGGAAGTCCAGGCCAAGTACGCCGACCAGATGCGCGGTTTCTACGATGCGGTAGAGGAAGAGACCAAGAAACTCATTGCGGAGAATCCGGATGTGGAGGCGGCTGCCTACATGTTCAACCGCTACTACAACGATGCAAAGACGGAAGAATTTGAAGAAGCCTTCAACCGCTACTCCGAGAAAGTCCGTGGCAGTTTCCTGGCATCCGAGGCGCGCGAAGAGCTCGCTGCCCGCAAGGCCACGCAGCCCGGCGCCGTCGCTCCGGATTTCACCTTGAACGATCTGGAAGGCAAGCCGGTGACGCTCTCGTCGCTGCGCGGCCAGTATGTCCTCGTGGACTTCTGGGCCTCCTGGTGCAAGCCTTGCCGCGCCGGTATGCCGGCCATGAAGGAACTCTACAAGAAGTATCACGCCAAAGGATTCGAGATCATCGGTGTTTCGGACGACGACAACCACGATGCCTGGAAACAGGCTGTCGCCCAGGACCAGACTCCCTGGATCCATGTGGTCGATGAGTTCCCCATCCCGAACAAGCCGTCCCGCGTCGGCCAGCTCTACGGTGTCCACTACATCCCGTCCTACTTCCTCCTCGACAAGGAAGGCAAGGTGATCGGCAAGATGGACCACGACGAACTCGCCGCCAAACTCGCCGAACTGCTCGACTAATCATTCGTTTTCATGATGAAGACTCAATTTCTTGCAGCGGCGGCCCTGGGGGCCGCCCTGCTTGTTTCCGCCTGCGGCGGGAACGCTTACCGGATCGACGGTACGGTCGAAGATCCTTCGCTGGAAGGCACCGTCGTTTATAAGGTTGCGCGCTTCAGCATCACCGACCTGATCGCCGATCCCACGCAGCAGATGCCGATGGATTCGACCTATATCGCGGGCGGAAAGTATGCTTTCTCCGGAGAAGTGTCTGAACCGGATTATTGCACGCTCTACATCGGCAAGGATGCTGGCGGGGCTCCGGCCGCCCACGCGACGGTCGTCTTGGAACCGGGGGCGAAAATCGCCGTAGTAACCGGCGTGGACCGCAAGACGCGCGTCTCCGGCACGCCGTCCAATGATCTTGTGCAAGAGAACGAAACGGCCGGCGAAACGCTCCGCGACCGATTCCTGGCACTTCGGGAACAATATGCGGCAGGTACGCTTTCTACCGAGGAGAGTGCCAGAATCGAGGCCGAAATGGACGAAATCCGCCAGCAGATGGAAGATATCGATTTCCAGTTCGTCAAGGAAAATATCAACAATCCCGCCGCCTGGGAGAAACTCTATAATGCCGCTGTGATGGCCGGCTCGCTGGAGAAACAGAAGGAACTGATCGCCGGCGCGGAAGGCCGTACGAAGGAACTGAAGGACTACCAGACCATTGTCGAACGCATCGAACGGCTGGAGAAGACGGCGGTCGGACAGCCCTTCGTCGATATCGCCCTCGAGGATCCCGACGGCAATCCGATGCACCTGTCGGACTATGCCGGCAAGGGGAAATGCATCCTCGTGGATTTCTGGGCCTCCTGGTGCGGCCCCTGCAAGGCCGAGATGCCCAACGTCGTGGCGCTCTACAAGCAGTACAAGGACAAGGGCTTCGATATCGTCAGCGTCTCGCTCGATTCGCACAAGGACCGCTGGGTGAAAGCCATTCAAGAGTGGGGGATGCCCTGGCACCACATGTCCGACCTTAAAGGCTGGGACTGCGAAGGCGCCGCGCTCTATGCCGTGACCGCCATCCCGCACACCGTGCTCCTCGGCCCTGACGGAACGATCCTCGCCCGCAACCTCACCGGCGACGACCTCCGCGCCAAACTGGAAGAACTGCTGCCGTAACGGCGCTTATGCTGAAATCGGAATTATCTGAGCTCCACTTCGGTGGGGCTCTTTATTTTTGATTTGATGCCGCAGGTGATGTCCAGGAGCGTGAGCACCTGCTGGAGCGACTCGCTCTGGAAGCTGGCGGTGAAGGTGTTGTTCATCACGCGGGCGTCCGCCACGGTGATGTCCACGCCGTACCAGCGCTCCATCTTCTTGATGACTTCGCGGATCGGCGCTCCGTCGAACACCAGGTATCCGTCCTTCCAGGAGGTGTTGACTTTGATGTCGGCCGGCTTGCGGGTCGGCGTTTCCAACTGCCGGCGGTTGCCGATGACCACCTCTTCCTTCTCGCGCACGGCGATTTCCGTGTCGTTCTTCTCGTCAAGCAGCGAGACTTTTCCGCGAACCAGCGTCAGCTTCATGGCGGCATCGTCGCTGTAGGTCGAGAGGTTGAATTCGGTGCCGGTCACTTTTACCGTGACGCCCCGGCTGGTGCGGACATACATCGGCCAGTCGGGATTGGACTCGACCTTGAAATAGCCTTCGCCTTCGAGTTCGACCACCCGCTTGCCGTTCTCGTAGCGGGCGGGGGTGCGCAGGGTGCTGGCGCTGTTGAGGATGACTTCGCTGCCGTCGGGCAGGGTGATCTTGCCTTTGACGCCGGGGTTGACTCTATAGTTGAGGATGGATTCGCCCTGCTCCAGCTCGGGGATGGCGATGAGTTTTTCGTTCTGGGCGGTGAGGCTGAGGACCTGTTCGTTCAGGCGGCTGTTGTCGTGCAGCAGCCAGATGAAAGCGCCGATGACGAAGACGGCGGCGGCGCTGGCTACGGCGCTCAGGATGCGGATTTTCCGGCGTTTGGGAGAGATAACGTTCAGCATGTGCGTCGTAGCGGCCTGGGAGGCTTCCGCGTCGGGCATCGAGTCGAAGACGAAATCGGCTTCGCGCTCCAGGAATTCCGCCTTGTTCGCAGGCGATTCCTCCACCCACGAAAGGATTTCCCGCCGCTGCTGCTCAGTGGCTGAACCTGTAAAATAACTATGAAGTGTATCTTGTGTCATGGTTTGCTACCAAATAATACCGAAAACAGCGGGCGCTCCCTCAAAATTTATTTAAAAAATGACAATTTACTTCGAAATTGCTTGAGCGCCTTGACCATGTTGTACTCGACTTTCTTGACCGTCAGGCCGGTCGAGGCGGCGATTTCTTCGTAGGTCATGTTCTCGTCGCGGTTCATCACGAAGATCCGGCGGGTGAGCTCGGGCATCTTTTCATAGACCATGTCGATGATCCGCTTCATGTCGAGGGCGTCGATGCGCGAGATGATGGCCTCGCTGCCCAGGCTCTCGATGGAGAGGCTGACAGAAGCCTTTTCCAGCGGGTCGGTCAGCCGGGTGCGGAGGGAACTCAGGTGGTTGAGGGCCTTGTTGCGGGCGATGGTGAAGAGGAACGAGCGGATGTTGCGTTCAGGGTCGATGCGGTCGCGCCCCGTCCAGAGCGTGGCGAAAACATCCTGCGCCAGGTCCTCCGATTCGGGCTCGTCGTGCAGGTAATGCCGGATGAAATGCTTGACGTTTTCGTATTCCGCCTTGAACAGCACCTCGTAGGCCTCGGTATCCGAGGCTTTGATGGCTTCGGAGAACATCCGGAGGATTTCCCGGTCGCTGTTGTTGTAGCGCGGCGGCATACGGAATCACTTAACAGACAAAGATAAGAAAAATTTTATAAAAATGTCGCCAGGGCAAAAACTGTAGTGAGGAGCAGGACCATCAGGATTTCGGCCGTGCGGTTGACCCGGACGGCGCGCTCCATGTCGGCGGTGGTCAGCGGGCGTTCGTTTTCGCCGATCCAGGGCTTCCAGACTTCCTCCCCGAAATAGTTGTGCGGCCCGCCGAAGCGGCAGTCCAGGATGCCTGCCAGGGCGGCCTCGGGCCAGCCCGAGTTGGGACTCAGATGCTGCGGACCGTATTTGCAGACGAACGGCCACAGCCGCAGGCGGCCGGCGGCGAGCAGCATCAGCAGGGCGGTCAGCCGGGCGGGAATCCAGCCGGCGGCGTCATCGAGCCGGGCCGCGAAGCGGCCGAAGTCGCGGTAGCGTTCGTTGCGGTAGCCGATCATCGAATCGAGCGTATTGATCATTTTATAGGCCATCATGCCCGGTACGCCCAGCACGAGCAACCAGAATAGGGGCGCGATGACGCCGTCGTTGAGGTTTTCGGCCAGGGTTTCGAGGGCGGCGGTCCGGATTTCCTGCGCCGACAGTTCCGAGGTGTCCCGGCCGACGATGCGGGCCACTTGCGTCCGTCCTTCTTCGACGGAGCGGTCCACGGCCCGGAATACTTCGCGGACTTCACGCACGAGGGTTGTTCCGGCCAGGCAAAAGAAGATGCAGACGGCTTCGGCAATCCGCTGGAGCCACGGCCCCAGGTGGAGGGCTTCCCCGGCGGCATGAAGCCCCATGAGGATAGCCAGCGTGAACAGAAACACCCCGAGGACCAGTCCAAGTGCCAGAAAGGCTCCCTTCCGCCTGCGGTTTTCGCCTTTGTTCCAACGCTTTTCTCCGGCAGCAATCAGTTTGCCGAACCCCACCACCGGATGGGGCAGCCAGGCCGGATCGCCCAGCAGCAGGTCGCCCAGCCAGCCGGCCAGCAGTGCGAAGATCCGGCTCATCGGGCAGCCTCCTCTTCGAGATATTGCCGGACGGCCTCCACCAGCAGCTCGTTTTCTTCGGGCGTCTGCGTGGCGATGCGGAAAGCGCCGGCATCGAGTCCTTCGAAATTGGATGCGTCGCGGATCAGCAGGCCATGCCGGTCGGCCAGCCATTGTTTGAGGTCGGAGGCCCTGTGGGCGGCCAGGCGGCAGAGGAAAAAATGGGTCTGCGTCGGCGCTGCCGTGAGGCCGGGCAGGGTGTTGAGCCGTTCCCGGAGACGCCGGGTCTCTGCCAGCAGGGCCGGCAGGTCGATGGGGGCTGTCTCGGGATGGGCGCACAGGTACAGGCCGGCTTCGATGGCCAGGGCGTTGACGGACCAGGGCATCCGGAAGTTTCGGATGTGCGCGAGCAGGGTCGGGGAGCCTGTCATGTAGCCGAGCCGCAGGCCGGGCATGGCGTAGCGTTTGGTCATCGAATGGAGTTGGATGACGTTGGGGTAGCAGACGGCTTCGGCGGCGCTGAGCAGGGGCTCCCGGGTGAAGAATCCGTAGGACTGGTCGATGACGAAGATCGTTTGGGGATGGTTTTCGATGGCTGCCCGCAATTTGTCAACGGGCACGACGCTCCCGGTCGGATTGTTCGGATTGCACAGCCAGATCAACGCTCCGCAGCTCCGGGTTCCGTCTCGCTCGCTATCGACCGCTCCGCTGCTCTGGGTTTTCGTTCCGCTCGCAGAAAAAATGCTCGCGTCCCGAAAACCCACCCGCAGCTCCGCTTGAACGCTGGTGTTGGGGGTTGGGGCAGCGCCCTGATTCAGTGGGCAGGCCTGGTGGAGCGGCAGGTTCTTTCGGACCAAAGCGCCCTCGCTTGGTTCGAAAAGGTTCTGACGCGCGCCGGGGATAATGGTATGATGATACAGCCGGCAAGCGTCGGCGTATTCGCTGAAGGTGGGCTGGAGGATGGTGCTGTGGCTGCGGGCGAAGGCGTGGGCGATCAGATAGATGGCTTCGGTGGCGCCGTTGGTCACGCAGACGGCGGCGGGGTCGATGGCATGCTTCGCGGCCAGGGCCGCTTCCAGGGTGTAAGGTTCCGGTTCGGGATAATGTCCGATCAGGTCGAGGTGCGCCTGAAGATGGGCTTTCAGCGCGCCCAGGTCCACGCGGCCCGGTACATTCGAGCTGAAATTCGCCCGGATGGGCCGCGCGAAGCGGTAGAGGTCGTCTCCGTGTCCTTGCAGCATAGGCATTCAGCGTTTCCCGCGCAGGATATCGTAGAGCAGCGGCACATCCACATATTTTCGGACGTGGTCGGCCAGCCGGTCGTATTGCTGTTCTTTGTAGGCGTGGTAGTCGAAGCTCGTGGCGGCTTCCGTCAGTTTGTCGCCGTACGGGGCGAGCAGGCGGTCGATGAAGGCGGGGTTGTCGAGGATGCCGTGGATGTAGCAGCCCATGCATTTGTCGTCCACCCGGCAGCCGTCGGTCTGGCCGTCGGCGAAACGGACGAGCGGCGCGGCCTCGCTTCCGTCGGCAGGGCGGGTCTCGCCCATGTGGATCTCATAGCCTTCCATCGAAGAATCCGCGGCCTGTCCGTCGGCGAAGCCGAAACGCACCTGGCGCGTCACCTTTTCCGGCAGCATTTCGGTCACCATCGGCAAGAGCCCCAGGCCCGGCATCGCTTCGATCGTCCCCTCTACGTGCTGCGGGTCGCGAATCTGCCGGCCCATCATCTGGTAGCCGCCGCAGATGCCCAGCACCGTCGCGCCTTCGCGCCGTGCGTGCAGGATGGCCTGGGCCACGCCGTTGCGCCGGATTTCGTACAGGTCGTCGAGGGTGCTCTTGCTGCCCGGCAGGATGAGGATGTCAGCCTTGGCCAGTTCATCCACGTTGTTGCTGTAGAACAGATGGATCCGCGGATCCTGCTCCAGGACGTTGAAATCGGTGAAATTGCTGATGTGGCGCAGCAGCACCACCGCGACATTCACCTTGCCGCGTTGGGCGGCCGCCGATTTGGCCGCCAGGGCCACGGAATCCTCCTCTTCGATGTGGATGTCGTGGTAGTAGGGCACCACGCCCAGCACCGGAATCCCGCAAAGATCCGCCAGCATCCTGCGCCCTTCCTCGAAGAGCCTGAGGTCGCCCCGGAACTTGTTGATGAGGATGCCCTTGACGTAGCGCCGCTCTTCGGGACGGAGCAGCATGACCGAGCCATAGACGCTGGCAAATACGCCGCCGCGGTCGATGTCGCCCACCAGGATGATGTCGGCGCCTGCGTGCATGGCCATCGGGACGTTCACCAGGTCGGAGTCGCGCAGGTTGATCTCGGCCAGGCTCCCGGCGCCTTCCATGACGACGGGGTTGTGCCGGGCTGCCAGGCGGTCGTAGGCGGCGTAAACGGCCTCGCGGAGTTCCTCGCGGCCTTCTTTCCGGAAATAGTCGTAGGCGTCGCGGTTGCCGATGGGCCGGCCGTTGAGCACGACTTGGGAGGTATGGTCGCTCTGGGGCTTGAGCAGCAGGGGGTTCATGTCGGTGTGGCAGGGGATGCCGGCGGCTTCGGCCTGGACGGCCTGTGCCCGGCCGATTTCCAGTCCTTCCGGGGTGGCGAAGGAGTTGAGGGCCATGTTCTGGGCCTTGAACGGGGCGGGCGTATAGCCGTCCTGTCGGAAAATGCGGCAGAAGGCCGTGGCGATGATGCTCTTGCCGACGTCGCTGCCGGTGCCGGCGAACATGACGGGATGGAGACGGTCGTTCATTTCTGGTTTTTATAGGCGAAGGCCTGCCAGCGTTCTTCGGGCCATTGCTGGCTGGCCAGTTCGCAGCGGGCCATGACGAAGAGCAGGTCGGAAAGGCGGTTGATGTATTGGAGAATGTTATCGGGGAGGGGATCCTGGCGGTGGAGGGTCCACAGGCGCCGTTCGGCGCGGCGGCACACGGCGCGGGCGAGCTGGAGCCGGGCGGCCAGGGGGGTACCGCCGGGCAGCAGGAAATGGAGGCCGGGACCGATGGTCTCGGTCATCGCGTCCATCCGGGCTTCGATCTCGGCCACAAGGTTGTCCGGCAAGACATTGGGATTCTTTTCCCGCTCCGCCGCTGGCGTCGCCACCAGGCTCATGACGCTCATCAGGTTCCGTTGGATCCCGTGTAGAACTTCGTCCCAACCGTCGCCCGCTCCGCAGCTCCGGGTTTTTACCTCGCTCGCAGAAAAATGCTCGCTCGGCAAAAACCCATCCGCTGCTGCGCGCGGCTCCGTCGTGCCCGGGCATCCCATGCTGCGGATGACGCCGATAATGCAGTTCAGTTCGTCGAGGCAGCCGTTGGCCTCGATGCGGATGTCGTCTTTCGGGACGCGGGTGCCGCCGTGGATACCGGTCGTCCCACCATCGCCGGTTCGGGTATAGATTCGGTTCATCTTCTTGCGGAATGGCTGGGTCAGTGCTGGATGGCCATCAGCCGGATATACTTCAGCACCAGGTCACACCAGACGGGGTCGCCGGGATACTGGTAGCGGGCGTTGCCTTTCGGGTCGGGGGTGAAGAGGGTTTCGCCGGCCGGGGTGAGGGTCACCCAGCCGCGGGGCGACAGTTTGTAGAGGTCGTCGCCTTCCACGGCATTGATCACGGCCTGCGGGTCCCACATCTTCTGGCCGGTGTCGCAGTTGAGGAACTGGTAGGTCCATTTGATGGGGTGGCAGTCGGTCCAGCTCAGGTCTGCGATGACCTGCTCCGGGCGGTAGTCGAGCGGGTCGCCGACTTCGCCGGGCGAGAACACGATGTCCACTTCCTTGGGCAGCAATTCGAAGAATTTGAGCGAGAAATCGATGGCCTGCAGGAAATTGTAGTCAGGTTCGACGGCTTTTCCGAAGACGCCGCCCATCGCGTAGATGGTCTTGACTTTGCGACGGACCAGTTCCACGCCACTCAGCGGTGAGTATTCATCCGGGCCGGACTCCAGCAGGCGGGCCAGCGAGGTGACAAAGCCGATGGAGGCAATCTTCACCGAATGGTCGGGCTGCTCGCTCAGCAGTTTACGGTACAGTTTGTAGCTTTCCATGTAGTGGCCCTGGTCGCCGATCGAGCGCCGGAACATCAGTTCCGAATCGATGGTGCGGGCATAGGCCAGGTTGTGATAGGGAATCCAGACGGGAGGGTTCTCCACGCCCTTGGTTTCCAAGCCAATGGGGATATCAGGGTAGCCATAGTAGAGGTTCATCGCATCGACGATGTCGGCGTTGGCCTTGCCCATCCGGTCCACGATCACCCCGAGCAGCCGGCAGCGCTGCATGTCCATGTAGCGGTAGAGCATCATCAGGGCGAAGAGGTCGTCGGTGGAACTGCCCATGTCGCAGTCGAGGATGATGCGGACGTCCTCCTGCTCGTAGTTGCTCTTGATGTTGATGCCCTTGGCCAGGTCGTACACGGTGTGCTGCTGGTTCTCGCGGGCGAAGGCCAGGGCGGCTGCCAGGCTGTCTTCCGGGAAGATGCGGGAGCTGTCGAAATAGTATTTGCCTTCTTCCGGATCGTACCAGCCGCCGACCAGGTTGTCGTGCGCGCGGGCGTGCTTGATGACGGCCGGCAGGCTCTTCTTGTCGAAACTGTTCTGCGTGGCCAGATACGAAACGGCCAGGCCCTTGGTGGGCTGCCGCAGCGAATCGAGGCTGAGCGTGAAACCGTCGGGGAACATCTGGCCCATCGCCCAGATGACGCTCACGAGTTCCTTGTCAGAGACGCGCGGCTGTGCGGAACTGCCGACCCACGGCAGGACCAGCAACAGGAAGAGGAGGAAAGTCTTTCTCATATCGTTTCAGTTTATCTTTCAAAGATACGCAAAAATGCCTAAATTCGCGCCCCGATTCTGCAGATGGCGACCAAACGCAAATATAATCTGGCAGACAGACGGCTCATCGGCCTTGTCTGCGGTATCGTAGCAGGAATCTCCTACGGTACCAATCCGCTATTTGCCAAACCCTTGATGGATAGCGGTGTACCGGTGCTGGTGATGCTCTTTTTCCGTTATGGCATCTCCGCTTTTCTGCTGGCGGCCTGGATGCTCGTCAAGAAAGAGAAATTCCGCGTGAGGGGCCGGGAACTGGGGCTGCTGGCCCTCCTGGGCGTGCTGTTCGCCTGCAGCAGCATATTCCTCTTCGCCTCATACACCTACATCCCTTCGGGCCTGGCCACCACCCTGGTCTATCTGTACCCGGTCTTCGTGGCCCTGCTCATGGTCTTCCTGCGATTCTACCCCAGCTGGCAGACCTGGTTTTCCATCGCAGCTACATTCGGGGGCATCCTGCTGCTCTCCAGCCCGTCTCCGGGCGCGGTCATCCGCGTGCCGGGCGTCATCCTGGCCATCCTCTCCGCCCTCAGCTATGCCTTTTACCTGGTGATCATCAACCGCAGCGGGCGCATCAAGCATGTCTCCGAGCATACGCTCACGCTCTATGCCCTGCTGGCAGGGATGCTGCTCTTCGCCATCCTCCGGGCCTTCCAGGGCGGCCACTTCGCGGAAGGCATCGACACCCCCGCCGACTGGGCCAACCTGCTGGGCCTGGCCCTTGTCCCGACCATGATCTCCATGCTCACCCTGGCCATCTCCACCCGTTTCATCGGCCCCACCAAGACCTCCGTCCTGGGCGTCTTCGAGCCCCTGACCGCCATCCTGGTCGGCACGCTCCTCTTCGGCGAGCCCCTGACCTGGAAAATGGCCGTCGGCATCGCCGTCTGCGTCGGCGCCGTCGTCTTCATGATCCTGAAACCCGGCGTCAATACTTCAGCAGCGTGACGACCCCGTCCATCGTGGAGACCAGAAGCTGGTTGTCGGGGAGGGGGAGGACGTTGTTGAGCATGGCGACGGAGATCTTGTGTTTCCACAGGGGGGCGCCGTTGGCGGCGTTCAGGCAGAAGAGGTTGCCCTTGTCGGTCGGGACGAAGAGCAGTTTGCCGTCGGCGCTGCAGGCGCAGGGCGTCGGGGCGATCTCGTAGCCGAAACCAGGCTGGACCTCCCAGCGCTTTTCGACGCCGGAAGCCGCTGTCGCATAGGCCTGTACGCTGTCGAACATCGTCTTGACATAGATGGTCTCGCTGTCGGGCGACAGGGCGATGGATTCCCGGCCGCCGATGGATACCCACAGCTGCTCGCCCGTGCGGGCGTCCAGCGCATAGGTCTTGCGCTCGGGCGTTACGAAAAAGATCTTGCCGTGGGCCTTCACGGGATAGACGGCGGCGGGCGAGAGCATCCGGGATCCTTTCACATGCCAGGTCCATTGCGGCTGACCGGTCTTGGGATCGAGCGAGTAGAGCGTGTTGGCCCAGTCGCCGAAAACAACCTGCTGGTCATCCACATACGGACGGCACTCCACGAATCCGGCGATGCCTTCGCGGGCCCAGAGCAGCCGGCCGTTGCGCACTTTCAGCGCGCGGAACACATGGTCGGAGGAGCCGACGTAGGCGATTCCTTTATGGATGGCGGGCGTAGCCAGGACCGATTTGTCGCAGCGGTAGCGCCAGAGCAGGCGGCCGTTGCGCAGGGAGAGGCAGTAGATGAAGCCGTCGGTCGAGCCGATGACGACGCGTTTCTTCCAGACGGCCGGCGTCGAGAAGACTTTGCCTTCGGTGGCGAAGCGCCAGCACTCCTGTCCAGTAGCGGCATCGAGGGCCTTGACCACACCGGCTTCGTTGGCATAGAGCACATAGCGGCCGGCCTTGACGGCAGCGCAGCCGATGTCGCCCTCGTCCTGGCTGCGCCAGACTTCCCGGACATTGGGGAACTCGCGGTTGACGTCGAATTTCAGGAAGGGGTAGTTGCCCGGCAGGCCATAGGGGTTGTCGCGTCCGGAAGCCCGGTCGGGTTCAAATTGCGGTGTCTCGTGCAGGGCCTGCGTGTACCAGGGCTTGCGGTCCTGCGGCGGAATGGCCTGGCCTTCGGTGTTGACCAGGATGCGCTCGTGCGCTGCCAGCTGGCCGTCCCGGATGTCGATGATGTTGTAGCCCACTTCCTTGCCGCGATCGGGGGAGCGGCCCAGGATGCCCGGCACGCCTTCGTAGTTGAGAATCGTATTCCGGTGCCAGTGACCGCCGAGCAGCAGCTGGATATTGCACTGCTTGACCGTGTTCATCAGCTGGAAATAGTTGAGGACCGAAGTGTCCTGCGGATAGTGGTTCACCAGGATCACGGGCTGTTCGCGGGGCAGCGCGCGCGTGAGGGAATCGAGCCACGAAAGGGATTCGTGCGGAATCAGGGCCGGCGCCATGCGCATGTTCGGCCCGCAGTTGCAGCCCAGGAACTTGATGCCGCCCGCCTCGAATTCGAACTGTTCGTAGCCGAATACCTTGGCGAAGGTGTTGCAGCCGCTCTCCGACCATTTGGCGTCGTGATTGCCCGCCACCAGCCAGTAGGGATGGGTGAGTTGGTCGAGCATGGCCTTGGTCATTTCGAATTCGCGGTCGGCGCCGAAATCGGTGATGTCGCCGCCCAGGATCGTGAACTGGATGTCCGGCTGGCTGTTGATGTCGGCGATGCAGCGCTTGAGGTTCTCAATGCGGCCGTTCGCCCCTTCGCTGATATGGATGTCACTCAGATAGGCGAAGCGCACCGGCGCGGTCTGTGCTGCCGCCGTTGCGGAAATGATTAAAAATAAGACGAAGACAATTCTTTTCATAGGCTATTCTGAGGCTGTCCCATATTGCTTCTGGAACCGTCGCGCTCCGCGCGACCCCTCCCAAGTGAACTTGGGCCCCTCCCTCTTACAGTGCCGAGGGTGGCATGGGTTCCAGAAGCAATATGGGACAGCCGACGCTTATTTGATTAACGATAACAAATACTGTCCGTACTGGTTCTTGCGCATCGGCTCGGCGAGGGCGCGGAGCTTTTCGGCAGTGATCCAGCCGTTCTGGAAAGCGATCTCCTCAAGGCAGGCGATCTTCAGGCCCTGGCGCTTCTCGATCACCTCCACGAAGGTCGAGGCCTCGGCGAGTGATTCATGGGTGCCCGTATCGAGCCAGGCGAAGCCGCGGCCGAAGGTCAGCACGCGGAGTTCGCGGTCCTGGAGGAAGGCGTTGTTGACCGAGGTGATCTCCAGTTCGCCACGGGCCGAAGGCTTGACTTCCTTGGCGACACGGACCACCTTGTTGGGATAGAAATACAGTCCCACCACGGCGTAGTTGCTCTTGGGCTGCGCCGGTTTTTCCTCGATGCTTTCGGGCCGGCCGTCGGCATCGAACGACACCACGCCGTAGCGCTCCGGATCGCTCACCCAGCAGCCGAAGACCGTGGCTTCGGAACGCTGCTCGGCGTTCGCCACGGCCTGCTGGAGCAGGTCTTTGAATCCGGTACCGTGGAAGATATTGTCGCCCAGGACCATGCAGACCGAGTCGCTGCCGATGAATTCTTCTCCGATGATGAAAGCCTGTGCCAGGCCGTCGGGCGAAGGTTGTTCTGCATAGCTGAAACGGACGCCATAGTCGGAGCCGTCGCCCAGCAGCCGCCGGAATCCCGGCAGGTCGTAGGGCGTGGAAATGATGAGGATTTCGCGGATCCCGGCCATCATCAGGACCGAGATCGGATAATAGACCATCGGCTTGTCATAGATGGGGATCAGCTGCTTCGAGATGCCCTTGGTGATGGGGTAGAGGCGGGTCCCACTGCCGCCTGCGAGTACGATGCCTTTCATAAATCTTGTTTTTCGCTTGTCAGACGGGTTTACAGATACTCATCGAGCAGGATCTGCTTGAGCTGCGCCATGCCGACCGTGGCCGGTTCCTGAATCTGGCGGAACGGGTTGTAATCGAGGCGGATGGGTTTCGGGTCGATGAGGAAGATCGGCGTGCCGGGCTGGACATAGCGGAACAGGCCGGCGGCCGGATAGACGTTGAGTGAAGTGCCGATGATCAGCAGGATGTCGCACAGCGACACTTCGCGGGCTGCCGGGGTCATCATCGGGACGGCTTCGCCGAACCAGACGATGTGCGGCCGGAGCTGGACGCCGCGGCTGTCGGTGTCGCCCAGGTTGATGTCGCGGTAGCCGATGTCTTTCACGCCGCGGTCTTCCTGGTCTTCCGGACGGACCTTGGTCAGTTCGCCGTGCAGGTGGATGACCTTCGTCGAGCCGGCCCGTTCGTGAAGGTTGTCCACGTTCTGGGTAACGACGGTCACGTCGAAGTATTTCTCCAGTTCGGCGATGATCTGGTGGGCGCGGTTGGGCTGTGCCTTCTCGAGCTGGCGCCGGCGCTCGTTGTAGAACTGGAGCACAAGGCCCTTGTTGCGGTACCATCCTTCGATGTCGGCCACGTCGGCCACGTTGTAGTTTTCCCACAGGCCGTCGCTGTCGCGGAAGGTCTTGATCCCGCTCTCGGCGCTAACCCCGGCGCCGGATAATACGACTAATTTTTTCATATCACACAAAATAATAATGGCGCAGCCAGTATTCGAACAGCGGATCGATGATCCGTGCGTTCTCGTCTGCGTCAAAGGTAATGACTTCTTTCTTCTGCAGGGCGTCCTTGACGCGGAAGACGTTGGCCGACGAGTTGAGCCGGTAACGCTCCATCATCTCGGCGCTGCTGAGTTTCTGTACGCCGTCCACGATGGCGCGCAGCAGGTTGACCTGGTTGCCGGTCAGGTCGAGCAGGGTCTGCTTGAAACGGGGGACGTGGATGGAAAGCAGGGTGTCGCGGGCCTGGTTGACGATCTTCCGGTTCACATAGCCGGCCGGCATCGCATAGCAGATCGAGCAGAGCTGCTTGACATACCACATGTTGCCTGCGGAGATCTCGTAGATGGCCATCGCTTCCTCCATCTCGATGACGCGGCCGTAGTTGAGGAAGGTGCTGCGGATGTATTCGCAGACGGTTTTCCGGTCGAGCGGACGCAGCTCCAGCGTGCGGCACATGCCGTAGAAGCATTTCCGTTCCTCGAAGATGTTTTTCATCGCATTGATGAACGAGCCGGTCAGCAGGTAGTTCACGTGGCGCTGGCGGCTCCAGGCGCGGTCGAGCAGGTCCAGGCGGAAATCCTCGTCCTCGAAGCGGGCCAGGTTCTGGAATTCCTTGATATAAACGATCATCTGCGCACCGGCTTCGTCGGCGATGATGCCCGGCAGGTCGAAGAGCTTGCCGGTGTGGATGTCGTCGATATGGATGTCGAAAGGCAGCAGGGCGTCGCGGTTGACTTCGACGGCACATTCCTTCATCCGCTCGCGCCAGAGCTGGTAGAAGTCTTCGGCCGTGCGGATGTTGAAAAGGTCGATGTAGCAGACGATGAGCCGGTTGCCGCGGGCACGGATCTGTTCGAGCGCTTCGGCCACCACGGTCTCCTTCCCACTGCGGGCTTCTCCATAGACGGCCAGGCTCCGGCCGCCTTTTTCCAGCGTGGCGACCAGGGTCCCGATTTCCGCGGAACGCCCGAGGATGCTGCTTCCGGCAGCGATTTTATCGAAAGAAAAAGGGAGGTCCATCCGGATTTTTAACAAATTTGTTACAAATATAGCGATTCTGCCGTCCGGACACAAAAAAACCGGCGCGAAGGCCGGTTTTTTTTCAGAGTTCCTCGAAATTGACGTCGGCGAAGGACCCCGGAGCCTGTTCCGGAAGGTCCGCCGGTGCATTGTCCGGCTCTTTGGGGAGCCGTTCCCGGATGTATCCGATGACCTCCTGGAGCCCGTCGGCAAACTTGTCGAAATCTTCCTTGTAGAGGAAAATCTTGTGCTTGTCGTACACATAGCGGCCGTCGCGTTCGATCCGGCGCTTGCTCTCGGTGATGGTCAGATAATAGTCATTGCCTTTGGTGGCCTTTACGTCAAAGAAGTAGGTCCGTTTGCCCGCTCTCACAGGCTTCGAATAAACATCGTCTCCGCTTTTATCCTGAAAGCCCGCATTGTCATAATCCTCGAAGTACATAGTATGATGTTTTAAACGTTTTTTCACTATTCTCCGACAAAGATAGATTTTATTTTTGAACGAAACCACTTATCTTTGTAAAAAATTCAGAAAACTTTGAAATGCTATCACGCCGACTGATCCGTATAAAGGTATTCAAGACGCTCTTTGCATTCGTAGGGTCGGAATCCGACAATGTGAATGCTGCCCAGAAGACCCTTCTGGAGTCTTGCGACAAGGTCCGGGACCTCTATTATTTCATGTTGAACATCTCTGGTCCGCTGGTGCGGGTTGCCGAAGAGAAGATTGCCGCCGGGTTGCGCAAGTTCCATCCCACCGAGGCGGAAGCCAACCCGAACTACAAGTTCGTGCGCAACCGCTTCGCGGCCCTGCTGTCCGACGATCCGGAGTTCGGCAGCATCTGCGCCAAGCGCGGACTGGGCTGGGGCGAATACGAGCCCTTCGTGCGCCACGTGTACAATTCGATGATCACGAAGGACTATTATCGGGATTACATGGCCTCGGAGGAGGATTCCTTCGAAGCGGACTGCCGCTTGTTCTCCTGCATCTTCCAGGATGAATTCGAGGACAATGAGGAGCTCGAATCGATCCTCGAGGACCTCTCCCTGCTGTGGATCGACGACCTGGCCTTCGCGCTCAACGCGGTCATCGCCGGCATCGACGAGACGGCCCGCAAGAAGCGCATCGTCCACCCGAACACCTTCCTCAAGGAAGACGACAAGGAATTCGCCCTGCGCCTGCTCAGCGAGTCGATCGTCCGCTACGACGAATACTTCAAGCTGCTGGAGGAGCACCTCGACAACTGGAAGTCCGACCGCCTGGTTTCGACCGACGCCGCCCTCATCGTGATGGGCATCACCGAAGCCGTGGTCTTCCCGACCATCCCGGTGAAGGTCACCATCAACGAATACGTGGAGATCGCCAAATACTACAGCACGCCCAACAGCCGCATCTTCGTCAACGGCATCCTGGACCGCATCATCCAGGAAAAGATCCGCGAAGGCGAGATCGTCAAGCAGGGCCGCGGCCTCTTTGAACAATAGTCTGATGATTAGGGAGGGGCCCGCCGCAAAGCGGTGGGAGGGGTCGAGCGGAGCGAGACGGTGCCAGAAGCAATACAAGGCTTTTAGGAACGAAAAGTAAATGGATTATTGAATATTATTATTTTAAATTTATACGTTATGAATTTCTATTATTTGACCCTCCTGCAGGCGCAGGGTGCCGCAGCCCAAGGCGGCGGCAGCGGCCTGACCATGATTCTGATGCTCGCCCTGATCTTCGTGGTGATGTGGCTGTTCATGATCCGTCCCCAGCAGAAGCGGCAGAAAGAACTCAACGCCTTCCGCGACAGCCTCAAGAAAGGCGACAAAGTGGTCACCGTCGGCGGCATCTACGGCACCGTCCAGGAAGTCAACGACAACAAGGTGATGCTTGAAATCGACAAGGACGTCCGGATCAAAGTTGACAAGGCGTCGCTCGTCAAAGACTTCAGCGACGCACAGCAGGCCTAGTTCCTGATGAAGGACATCCGGCTGCTGGTGGCTTCCCTGCTCATCGCCTGCTTCGTGTGGGTGATGCACACCTTTGCGCTCGATTATTCCGCGACGATCCCCTGCACCGTACGGGTTGAAACCAACCTGCGGGGCTATGCCCCCCAGTCCGTCGCCAATGAGACCCTGCTGCTGCGCGGCAAGGGGAGCGGCTTTTACCTGCTCAAGGCGCGCGGCACGGGACGCCGGCCGATGGAACTCACCCTCTCGGTCGATGCCCACCATTTCCGTCCCGTCGAAGGTGAAGAAGACCATTTCGTCCTCCCGGTGGCGGATATCCGCGAGAAACTGAACGAACTGCTGGGCGACCGCTTCGACATCGATTTCATCGAGACCGAACAGCTCAGCTTCGCGTTCATCCCGCAATCCTACGCCAAAGTGCCCGTCGAGGCGGCGCTGGACCTTTCTTTCCGCCCGCAGTACATGCAGGTGGGGCAGGTGCAGCTCAAGCCCGATTCCGTGCTGGTCTATGGCCCCGTGAAGGACCTGCAGCGCCTGACGGAAGTCCGCACGCGCACCATCGCGCAGGTACAGCTCGACAAGAGCCTGCAGGGATACGTCGAAATCGAGCCGGTCGCCGGCCTGCGGATCGATACGGAGCAGGTGTGGTACGACATCGAAGTGGACCGTTACGTGGAAAATACGATGACCCTTCCGGTCAAGGCGACCGGGGTGCCGGCCGGCTATACGCTGATGGTCCTGCCTTCCCAGGTGGAAGTGACCTTCCGGGCGCCCTTCCGGCCGCGGGGCGGCCGCATCGTGGCCGAAGACCTTTCGCTGGAGGTGGACTATCGCGATTTCGCGGGTGCGGGCAGCACGCGCGTGATACCGCAGCTGGTCACCGCGCGGGATGTCTATACCTGGCGCCTGCGTCCGGAACTGGTCGAATGTATTCTGATGGAAACCCGATGAACCCGCAAGTCATCCTCTGTACCGGCGGCATCGGCAGTGGGAAATCCGTTGTCGTAAAGGCCTTCAACCTGCTGGGTGTGCCGTCGTACGACTGCGACCGCGCCGCCAAGGAACTGTATGACCGCGATCCGCAGCTGCTCGCCGGGGTGGTCGCCCTGGCGGGGGAAGCGGTGCTCGGGCCGGACGGCCGCCTCGACCGCAAGGCGCTCGCGGGCCGGATCTTTGCCGACCGCAGCCTGCTCGCAGCCGTGGAGGCGCTGGTCCATCCGGCCGTCATCCGCGATTTCCAGCGGTGGAAAGCTTCGCAGACCGCGCCGCTGGTGCTCATCGAATCGGCCATCCTGCTGGAAAAGCCCCAGTTCGACAGCCTCTACGACCGCGTGCTGGCCGTCACGGCGCCGGAAGAAGTCCGCATCGCGCGGGTCATTGCCCGCGACAGGACCGATGCCGCGCAGGTGCGCCGCCGGATGGCGTCGCAGTGGACCGACGCGCAGCGGGCCGCCCGCGCCGACTATATTTTGCAAAACAACGACCGGCAGCCTCTGCTCCCGGCCATTATGGATATCATTGAAAAGAGTAAAGAAGATGGAAAAAACTGATTTGAAGAAAATCCTCTCCGTTTCCGGAGAACACGGACTGTTTGCCTATGTGGCCCAGAGCCGCAACGGCATTATCGCCGAATCCCTTGCGACCAAGCAGCGCGTTCCGGTCAGCGCAAGCGCCAAGCTGAGTTCGCTCGCCGATATTTCGATCTACACCGACGAAGCCGACATTCCGCTTCGCGATGTCCTGACCGCCATGGCGGCCAAACTGTCGAATGGCCCGGCAATGAGCCCCAAGAGCGATCCGAAAAGCATCAAGGCATTCTTCGCCGAGGTGATTCCCAATTATGACGAGGACCGTTTCTATGTCTCGCACATGAAGAAAATCCTCGACTGGTACGAAGACCTGCGCAACTACGCCTCCCTCGAATTCGTGGAAGACGAAGAAAACGAAGCAGAGAAAGCGGAAGAAGCACAAGAGGAGAAAGAAGCGTGAAACGGGTCCAGGTGGTGACGATGGGCTGCTCCAAGAACCGGGTGGACTCGGAGCACCTCCTGCGCGTCCTCCAGCAGCGCGGCTGTACGCTTGTGCCCGAGACGGCCGACCTTGCGGACGGGGGCGTCGATGAGGTGATCATCAACACCTGCGGCTTCATCCAGGACGCCAAGGAAGAGTCCATCGCAGCCATCCTCGAAGCGGCCGAGGCCAAGAAAGCCGGGCTGATCGAAAAGCTGTCGGTATTCGGCTGCCTTTCACAGCGCTACCCGCAGGAGCTCCGGGCCGAGATCCCGGAGGTGGACCAGTGGGAGGGCGTGCTGACTTTCGACACCCTGGGCCGCGTCCTCACCACGCCTTCGCATTATGCCTATCTGAAAATCGCGGAAGGCTGCGACCGGAGTTGTGCCTACTGCGCCATCCCGCTCATCCGCGGCCCGCATGTGAGCGTGCCCATCGAGGATCTGGTGGAAGAAGCCCGCGGCCTGGCCGCCCAGGGCGTGCGGGAGTTGATCGTCATTGCCCAGGATACGACCTACTACGGTCTTGACCGCTACGGGAAACGCTGCCTGGCACGGCTGCTGGAGCAGTTGGCCAAGATCGACGGCATCCAGTGGATCCGCCTGCACTACAGCTATCCCACCGGCTTTCCCGAGGACGTCCTGCGCATCATGGCGGACAATCCGAAGATCTGTCCGTATATCGACATCCCGCTGCAGCACAGCGCCGACCGGGTGCTGTCGATGATGCGGCGCGGTATCGACGGCCGGCAGACGCGCGAACTGGTGGCGAAGATGCGCCAGCTGGTTCCCGGCGTCGTCCTGCGGACCACGCTCATCGTCGGCCATCCCGGCGAGGGCGAAGCCGAATTCCGCGACCTGCTCGATTTCGTCCGGGAATCGCGTTTCGAACGCCTGGGCGCCTTCACCTATTCCGAAGAAGAAGGGACCTATGGCGCCCTGCACTACAAAGATGAGATACCGGCCCAGGTCAAACAGGAACGCTACGACCGCCTGATGGAGCTCCAGAGCGGCATCTCCCTGGCATACAACCGTTCCCGCATCGGCACCCGCGAGCGCGTCCTCGTCGATTCCCTCGCCCCCGCCGACCCGTCATCCCCGGCCCCGACCGGGGATCTCGTCCTCGTCGCCCGCTCCCGGACCGAATCCCCCGAAGTCGACGGAGAAATCCTGGTCGATCCCCGCGGCTGGCAGGACGAGCGCAGGCCTGGTGGAGAAGTCACGGTTCTTTCGGGCCAAGCGCCCTCGCTGGCCCGAAATGGTTCTGACTTCGCGCAGGATAACCCTGCCAGCCTCGTCGGGCAGTTCATCGACGTGGAGATCACCGGCGCTGACGAATACGACCTCATCGCCGACATCCCCCGATAATCGCCTTTGGCCTTAACCGATGGCGAGAAGGACGCAGTTGCTGATGGGTTTTTGCTGAGCGAGCATTTTTTGCGAGCGAGGTAAAAACCCGGAGCAACGAAGTCCGTAAATGAACAATAAACAAAAACGATTAACGATACAATGGATCTTTTGAAAGGAAAAGTCGCGCTGATTACGGGCGCGGCACGGGGCATCGGCAAACAGATCGCCCTCAAATTTGCGGAAGAAGGCGCCGACATCGCCTTCACCGACCTGGTCATCGACGAGATCGGCCAGCAGACCAAACAGGAACTTGAAGCCTTCGGCGTGCGCGTCCTGGCCATCCCCTCCAACGCCGCCGACTTCCAGCAGGCCCACGACACCGTCCAGCAGATCCTGGACGCCTTCGGCCGCGTCGATATCCTGGTCAACAATGCCGGCATCACCAAAGACGGCCTGATGCTCCGCATGAGCGAAGCCCAGTGGGACGCCGTCCTGACCGTCAACCTCAAGAGCGCATTCAATTTCATCCACGCCGTTTCCCCCGTGATGCTCCGCCAGCGCGGCGGCTCGATCATCAACATCAGCTCCATCGTGGGCGTCCACGGCAACGCCGGCCAGTGCAACTACTCCGCCTCCAAAGCCGGCATGATCGGCCTGGCCAAATCCATCGCCGCCGAACTCGGTCCGAAAGGCGTCCGTGCCAACGTCGTGGCCCCGGGTTTCATCCTGACCGACATGACCCGTCAGCTCGGCCCCGACGTGATGAAACAATGGGAAGCCAAGATCCCCATGCGCCGCGGCGGCACACCCGAAGAAGTCGCCAAAGTCTGCACCTTCCTGGCCTCCGACCTTGCCTCCTATGTTTCCGGCCAGGTGATCCTGGTGGACGGCGGCATGGGCATGTAGGAGACGTCATTCGCTCCCGCAGGTCGTGAATCTTTTTGTACGGCGACAAACTTTTTTTTATACCTTTATCGCAAAATGTACTAATTCCTTAAAAAATTGCCTATGAAAAAGTACTTTGCAGAATGCATCGGAACGTTCGTCCTGACGTTCCTGGGCTGCGGAACCGCCATGTTCCTCGGCTGTGGCGATACGGCCGGCGTTGTCGGTACCGCTATCGCTTTTGGTCTGTCCGTGATTGCCATGGCTTACACCATCGGTAACATCTCCGGCTGCCACATCAACCCGGCCATCACCTTCGGCGTTGCCCTCTCCGGCCGCATGAGCTGGAAAGATGCGATCGGTTACTGGATCGGCCAGGTCATCGGCGCGATCATTGCCGGTGCCGTGCTCTTGCTGCTTGTCAAAGCCACGGGCGGCGCTCCTGCAGCGATGGGTTCCCCTGAAGGCCTCGGTACCAATGGTGTCACCAACGCCGGCGGCGTTGGCGGTGCCCTCCTGGTTGAATGCATTGCCACCTTCCTCTTCGTCCTCGTCGTCCTCGGTACGACCGACGCGAAGAAGGGTGCGGGCAACCTCGCCGGTCTGGCCATCGGTCTGACCCTGATCCTCATCCACCTGGTCTGTATCAACCTGACCGGTACCTCCGTGAACCCGGCCCGTTCCATCGGCCCGGCCCTGTTCGTCGGCGGCGAAGCCCTCAAAGTTGTCTGGGTCTTCATCCTCGCTCCGATGGTGGGCGGCGCCCTCGCAGCCTGCGTCTGGAAAGCCCTCGCCAAATAAGCGACCGCTCCGATCAGCATTCCACTTTAACCTACCAGAATCCCCTGCCGGCTCCTCCGACAGGGGATCTTTGTTAGCCGATGGCCGCCGGCCGCGGCCGCGGCCGGCGGCCATCGGCGGCCATCGGCGGCCATCGGCGGCCCTCGGCGGCCCTCGTCGGCGGTCGTCGGCCGTCTGTCGTCGGTCGTTGGTCGTCTGTCGGCGGCCCTCGTCGGTCGTTCGTGGGTCGTTTGTCGGTCGTCGGTCTCCAGTTTGTCGCCTTTCGCCTGCCGCCAGCCCTCCGCCGCTTGTCATCTTTTGCCAGCCACAGCCCTGTCTGATGCCTTTCGCCCGCGCCCAGCCGCCTGCCGCTTGCCGCCTGCGCCTGCCGTCGGTTGACTTGCTTCATTTTAGAAGCGCTGGCTGTCGTCCGCAAGATGGCCGCTGCAATGTACGCGCTTGTGAATCAGACCGTTATATAAAGTGATCCCCCTTAGAAATAGGGAGATCACATTGCGTAACTCGCTCATTGTCAGCTGCGTCCGTTGCAGCGAAAATTGCGCAAGCTTTTTATGACCCGACGACTTGCTGACCGTTCCAACGTCACTGTCGCGACACAGATGGGTTGGCGTTTCTGTCTGTGTCGCGGAGGGTTTTAGGGTGAAAAGCGTGGTTTGGTTGTCGCAACGCGGATGGATTGGTGTTTTGGTCTGTGTCGCGGCGGGTTTTGGGGTGGGAGGCGTGGATTGACTGTCGCGACACAGATGGTTTGGTGTTTTGGTCTGTGTCGAGGAGGGTGTGCTTGTCGCTTGCGTCGGACGTCGGGCGGATTGCTTCATTTCAGGTGCGCTGGCCGTCATTCGCAAGATGGCTGCTGCAATGTACGCACTTGTGAATCAGTAAGTTATACAAAGTGATCCCCCTCAAAAATAGGGGGATCACATTGCGTAAGTCGCTCATTGTTAGCCGCGTCCGTTGCAGCGGAAATTGCGCAAGCTTTTTATGACGCGACGACTTGCTGACCGTTCTAACGTCACTGTCACGACACAGATGGGCAGGTGTTTTTGTCTGTGTCGCGGCGACATTGCGGCGGCATTGCGGCGACATTGCGACGAAATAACTGCGAAGTCGGAGGGCGGAAGCCTGCGTACCGCGGCCATATGTGAATAAACACCTATGCACAATGTGGTGCATAGGTGTTTACGGAACTGATAGATACCGGCTTACTTCCGGCTTACTTCCGGCCGACCTTGCTCTTGTCGGGAGCGGCAGGAGTGCCGGGGAGAGCGGGGTAGTTCTTCATTTCGGCTTTCAGGACTTCGATGGCCTTGTCGAGCTGGGCGTCTTTGCCTAGATAGTCTTCGAAGGGGTTGATGTCGATATCGATGTCGGGATCGACGCCGTGGCCTTCGATGATCCACTGGCCTTCCGTCGAGTAGGAGGTGAAGAACGGGGTGCGCATATCCTGGCCGTCGAGGTAGGCACGGGAGCCGGAGATGCCCACGATGCCGCCCCAGGAACGTTTGCCGATGAGCTTGCCCAGACCGAGCTGGCGGAAGCCGTAGGGGAAGAGGTCGCCGTCGGACGAGGAATACTTGTCGATGAGGCAGACCTTCGGGCCGTAGAATGCCTGGTTGGGCACGGTCTCATTCTTTCCGCCCCAGCGGGACATGCTCATGCGATAGACCTCGCGCTGCAGGCGTTCGAGGATCATCGGGGAGACGTTGCCGCCGCCGTTCATGCGGTCGTCGATGATCAGGGCTTTCTTGTCGAGCTGCGTGTAGAAGAGCTTCGTGAACATGTCCAGGCCGGCGGTGCTCATGTCCGGAATGTGGATGTAACCGATTTCGCCGTTTGAAGCCTTGTCCACCTTCTCGATGTTCTTCTGGACCCATTCGTAATAGGCCAGCTGGCTTTCGCTCTCGACGGGTTTCACATAGACGGTACGGGCATTGCGTCCGGCGGCGTTCTCGGCGATTTCCAGCGCGACGGTCTTGCCGACCTTGCCGACCAGGGCCTGGTAGATATCCACCAGCTCGGAAGCGGGCGTACCGTTGACCTTGGTGATGTATTCACCTACCTGGGCGCCAATTCCCGGGCCGTCGAGCGGGGAGACGAGCGAATTGTCCCAGGAAGCGCCCTTGTAGATATGGTCGATGCGGAAAGCGCCGGTCTTGCTGTCCTTGCTGAATTTGCCGCCCAGCAGGCCCGTGGCGATGCGCGGCACTTCCGGCGCGTCACCGGAGGTGATGTAGGCATGGCCCACGTTGAGTTCGCCGATCATCTCGCCGATGAGGTAGGTCAGGTCGTGACGGTGTTTGACATAGGGCAGCATCACGGCATATTTGTCGTGAATGGCGTTCCAGTCGGTGCCGTGCATGTTGGCCACGTAGAAATTGTCGCGGGTCACGCGCCAGCTTTCGTCGTAGATCTGTTTCCATTCGGCCTGATGGTCGATGAGCATGTCCATCTCCGTGGTCGGGACCGGTGCATCGAGTTTGGCCGGACCGCCGAAAGCGGTGACATAGAGTTTGCCGCCATCGCGGACGAGGCATTTCTTGAGGTCGGGGGTGAAGGCCAGCGGAAGGTTCTTCGGCCCGTCGGAGGTCTTGAGCGTCTTGAGGTCGAGCACCTTCACGGCCGCTCCGGAACCGGCGCCGCCGCGCGGGCCGCCGCCCATCATGTTGCCGTAGGAACTGTAATAGAGTTTGCCGCCGTCGGCCAGGATCAGGCGATAGTGGCCGGCGGGCAGCGGCAGGACGCTGGCGCGCTGGCCGATGCCTTCGACATCGACCTTCGTTGCGGCCTTGGCTTTGTCAGCGGCAGGCTTCTCGCCCGGCTTTCCTTCCGGACGGGCCTCCGGCCGACCCTCCGGCCGACCCTCCGGCTTGGCAGGTTTTGCACCGTATTCATCCGAAGTGAGTGTTGTCGGATCGGGCGTGTCCTTGGCCAGCGGGAGGACGAAGACGTAGTCGTTGATGTTGTAGGAGGCATTCCATTCCACGCGGGAATACTGCGAACGGAAGTCGCGGGAAGAGGTGAAGAACAGATACTTGCCGTCCTGCGAGAAAATCGGGCTGGAAGCGTCGTACCAGCGGTCGGTGACCTGGTACGACTTGCCGGTGGCCACTTCATAGAGGAAGATGGCCGACACGTCGTTGTCCAGGCCCATCGTATAGGCGGCCCAGTTGCCGTCGGCCGAGAAGGTCAGGCCGCGCGGCGAGCCGACTTCGCCCTTGATGATCGGTTTGGCGACCGACGATTCGACATCCAGGCGGTAGATTTCCCGGGCCAGGGTGGAGAAATACAGCGACTTGCTGTCGGGCGCCCACTGCAGGCCGCTCGGATAACCGTCCTTGAAACTGGTCATCTTCCGGGCTTTGGCCATATCGTCGGAAGGCGCCACATAGACCTGGTATTCGCCGTCCTTGTCGGAGAAGTAGGCAATGTACTTGCCGTCGGGCGACCACTTGCCTTCGCGTTCGTGGGCGCCGGACGATTCGGTGACATTGTACACCGGGCCGCGGTGTGCGGGAAGGGAATACAGGTCGCCGCGGGCGATGATCAGCACGCGCTCGCCATCGGGCGAGAGGCTGAAGGAGAACATCTGTCCGCCGACGTTCTTGTATTCGGGACGGCTGTAGATGTTGTCATTCTCCAGATAGATGGTCACTTTCTCGCATTTGCGGGCCTTGACATCATATTTGTAGATGTAGCCGCCGTTCTCGAAGACGACATACTGCTGCGAATACGAGGGGAATTTGCAGTCGTACTCGGTGAAGTCGGTGACTTTGCGCGTCTCGCGCGTGAGGGTGTTGTAGCAGAAGAGGTTCATCGTCCGGTCACGGTCGGAGAGATAGTAGATCTCGTCGCCGATCCACATCGGGAAGATGTCCTGCGCGTCGTTGTCGGTGATCTTCTCCAGTTTGGTCGTACCCACGCGGTTGATCCAGATGTCATCGGCCTGGCCGCCGCGATAGTATTTCCAGGTGCGGAATTCGCGGAACATCCGGTTCATGGCCAGGTTCTTCCCGTCGGGCGAATAGCTGCAGAAGCCGCCTTCGGTGGTTGGAATCTCCTCGGCCGGGCCGCCGGCTGCGTCCACCTTGCAGAGCTGACCGCGCAAGCCGCTGAAAGTATGCGTCTTGCTGCGATAGACGATCTGTTTGCCGTCGGGCGTCCAGCACATCACGATGTTGTTGGGCCCCATGCGTTCGCCGATCAGGTCACGGCTCACGAGGGCGGAATAGGTCACGCGCCGGGGTTCGCCGCCCGTGACGGGAATCGTGTACACTTCGGTATTGCCGTCGTACTGGCCGGTGAAAGCCACGGTCTTGCCGTCGGGCGAGATGCGCGGGAACACTTCATAGCCCACGTGCGAGGTAAGCTTGACGGCCGTACCGCCGTCGAGCCCGACGCGGTAAAGGTCGCCGGCGTAGCTGAAGACGATGTTGTCGCCGCCAACGGCGGGGAACCGGAGCAGCCGGGCCTCCTGGCTCTCTGCTGCAAAGGCCAGCAGCGGAAGCAGGGCTGCCAGCACCGTGAGGATTCTCTTCATATTATAAGATATTAAGTGATTGTTCCTTGATCTTTTCGAGTTCATCCTTCATCCGGACGACCCATTTCTGGATTTCGGCGTGGTTGGCTTTCGAGCCGAGGGTGTTGATCTCGCGGCCCATCTCCTGGGCGATGAAGCCCAGTTTGCGGCCGGGAAGCGGCTCTTCCGCCACGGTCTCGCGGAAATAGCGGCAGTGCTGCCGCAGGCGCACTTTCTCCTCGTTGATGTCGAGTTTCTCGATGTAGAAGATCATTTCCTGTTCGAGCCGGTTCACGTCGGGCTGGGCCGCGATCTCGCGCAGCCGTGCCTCGATCCGCTCGCGGATGCCCGCGACGCGCTCGCGCTCGTAGCGCTCGACTTCGGGAATATACGATTCGATCTTGTCCACCTGGCCGAGGATGTCGCGTTCCAGGCTCGCGCCTTCCTTCTTCCGGAAGGCGTCGAGGCCGTCCACCGCTTCGCGGATGGCACCGTAGAGCGTCGTCCACTCCGCTTCGGTGAGTTCGGTGCTCCGGGTCTCCAGCACGTCCGGCAGGCGCATCAGCGACTGCAGGACTGCGTCGGGCTCGCAGCAGGCCAGGGCCGTGCCTTTGACGGCATTCTCGAGCTGTTCGTAGTAGGCGAGGAGCGCCTGGCGGCTGATCTGTTTCGTGGCGGAACCTTCGGCACGTTCGACCGTAATGAAAAGGTCGATGTTGCCGCGGTTGAGCTTTTCGGTGATGTATTTGCGCACTTCGACTTCGTGCTGGCGCGGGATGATTTGGGTTTTGAAGCTGATGTCGGCGTTCTTGCCGTTGACGGATCGGATTTCCACCAGATATTTGTCGGGGCCCAGCAGGCACTGTGCCTTGCCGTAGCCAGTCATGGATTTCAACATATTCCAGAATATGATTTAATCCTGCAAGATACCGAAAATATCAGAAATCAGCAAATCGGTCGCCCAATAAGGCGTTTACCTTTGTGTATGCCTGTTACTGCTCATGAGTTTCCACTAGGATTACAGGGACGTTTTCGTCTATGGCCAGTTTGTCGAGCATGCTGTTTATATTTGCTTGTTGCTCTTCTGAATCCTTGTAGAACTTGAACATGATTTTCTCTGCTCCGCTAATGATGATGGCGCGGACAAACTTTCTGTGAATGTGACCCCGTACTTTGCCTACAATCACCGGGCAGTCCGGATTCTTCTGGTCGATGACGAAGTAGCGGGCGAAGGAATCGCCAGTCTGGACGCGGGATTCGATGGTGCTTTTCTGGAGATCAAGGGAGATACAGAGGACTGACGTGTACCATTTCTGGAGCAGTTCGGACGTCATATGGGCGACGATGTTGCAGGCACTCTCCTTGTCGGAGGCGTAGATGCGCTGGACCAAACCGGGCGTGTAATTGGGGATCTGTTCGAGATACTCTTCCATAATCTTTTTTTCGGCAAAAGTACTCCCAGCTTCGGCAAAAATCTGGCAGAAGCAAAAAAACGACTGTCCTGCAGTATTACTGTCGGCAGTCGGGGTAGATATGATAAAGCAATCCCTTTAACTTGGACTCATTGAAGCCTAACATCTTGTACTCGTCATTCCAGATACTTTGCCATTTCTCGATGCTATCTACGCTGTAATCTCGGAAACCATTCAGGAATCCCACATAAAGAATTCTTGCGGGGATATGGCAAATCTTATTACAAAAGGCAGTAAATGCAAGCCGGTTGGCAAGCTGGTAACAGTTAGTGCGCCTCCATTTTATAGGATTATCGACACCCAGCCATTCTTTAGTGAAGTCCATTGCGCGGTCTATTTGACGACGGCTATCCGGACTTTTAGCCCGACACTGCTGAAAAGCCTCTCTCTCATTTGCCTTTGCTTCGACAAAAAACCAGATACCATCCATTATAAAGACGCCATCCCAGTTCATAGGATTTCCGCTCTGTGGCCAGAATTCTTTCCAGTTATCCTGGATCTCCTGATAATTATGAAGTTTTTGGAAGCACTCTATACCTATCAATTCTCCGTCCCCAGACTTACGTTCTTTGTCATAAGGGTAATCGAGCCAATGAATCGGTTCAAAGACACCTACTGAACTATGAATCAAGGCATCCAATTCTTCTCTATGATGCCCAAGGAAGCGCAGCAACTCGAACTCGCTTCCATAGCCTAATGCCATTTCTGCCATATTATTTTTTGCGTTTTTCAGGTAGTGTATTCCAATGTGCGCACCCAATGGAGTATGTCTTCTCACTCTCCAATATATGGCATACATAAATCACATCATCAAGATTCTTTACTTTGTCTCTACGAATTGACTCAAAAGTCGCATCGTCAGCATTTTCAAGCAGGTGAATAAAAAAGCCAAGGCCTTTATTCGCTTCTGTATTCAGTTTGAGCAAATCTTTAGCAAACTCTTTTTCGGGTTTCATCAACGCTTTGAACTCTATCCAACAAATGCGTTTACCTCCTTCATCATGAATCGCAAGATCAAATGCCCCGGATGTTCCTTCGCCGGTTTTTGCCACCTCTGGCTCCTCTGCTTTTGAAACCACATACCTGTTGTCGGTTGGAGTTTCAACAGAATAATAATAGGGCCACTTGTTATCGTCACATAATGCATTTAACTGCTCTACGAAGGCAAATCTCAACTCCTGCTCACTAATTCTTGATTCCGCTTTCCTTTCGGCATCGTTTTTATGTTTTAAGCTATACCTCGGGAACACCAATCGGGATCGAGATCCGGCACTCTCCTGAAACACAACATCCTCTCTATGGTTTTTATAAACCTCGTCTATTACACTAAAGGCCTTATCCAGTATTTGGATGACTCTGCTTTTTATGATTTCGTTATCCATTGTATTTGATATTTAATCCTTTTGTCATTTGTTTAAAATTAACTCTTAAATCGATTGGCTCCAGCACCTCGATGTCGTTACCATAATATAGGACATCGTGGATGAAATCATAGTTGGGAGTCAGATAGTACGAGAAGATTGAGTACTCGGCCGTCTTTTCGACCTCCTTCTGACTGGAGTGTAGTGGCAAAGTGCGGAAGTAGTTGGCTTGATGGGCCGTGGTCTTGATCTTGATGTGAGCGGGCTTGGCGTCGTCATATTGGAGGACCCCGTAGCGGGTGCTGAAGAAATCCCGGGCATCGAACGACTTTCGAACCTTAAAGAGTTTTTCAGAAATTGTTACGGAGTTCATCCGGTCTAAGGCGAAGGAGTGCGGCTCCTTGTACCCGCCATTGTGGTCACGGGCGAAGAGGTACCAGCGGCGCTTGTATTCCTTGAGACAGTAGGGTTCCAGCAGAAAATCGCGGGAGACCTCCATTGTGAAGCCCTGATAGTTGACTTCCAGCATCCGCTCATCGCGAATCGCTCTGATAATGTCCGTGAGGAACTTGTGGCTGGAAGGCACATCTTCGAAGATAATCCTGTCTCTCATGCTTGCACTTTCGTTGAGGAGCGAGTTCAAGGTAAGTGCATCCAGCATCCAGGTGCGGATGCCGGTGCCACGCAGGTCTTCTTCGTTTTCAATGCGATAGGTGTTGGTGTGACGGTCACACACGATGTCGATGCCGAAGATGTCGGCGATGGACGCGATGTGATTGGCGAAGGTTCGGGTTGCCAGTTCTTTTTCCTCATCATTGACGGAACTCCGCATCCAGAGGTCCTTGATTTCGGCCAGCGTGAGCGGCCCGCGACTCTGGAGTGTCTCCAGCAGCCAGATGTAAGATTTAAAATAGTTCTTTGCCATATCTGAACACAAAGGTAACAATAACTTCTGCAAAAAAGTGGCAGTATGAAAAACAATTTGACTCTGCCGGAATCTTGCTGAAGCGCCCTTCAATTTTGTGGTCGAAATAACAGTAATAATATGGAGATGACGATTATTGACAGGCTATGCAGCATTGAAGAAAAGATGCATGATGAGAACGCGAAAAGTGCAATGTCTTTTGACAGGATTGAAATAGCCGCTTCGGATATAAATGTTCTGGAGAAAGAGCTCGGACTTACCCCAGTGCAAGTAGTTTTTTTGACGGCAATCATTCGAAAGAACCCGGAGTCTGGAATAGCCGGGCAATCACTTGCTCATTCTCTTGGACTCAACTATCTGAGGTTTCTTGGTTTCTCGAAGGAACTTGAGGACTTACGAAGTAAGGGATATATACGTATCGATAAAAAAAGGAATATTACTATGCCGCGAGATGTTCTCGATACACTAATTGAGAACAAACCCGTAGAGCCAGAACCTATGACGGGATTGAGTTCTAATGATCTGTTGATTCGAATTAAACGGGCGTTCGATCTTCGGATAGAAGACCAATGCACCACTAAAGAGATGCTTGATGACTTGAACTATCTTATGGAACTGAACCCTGAAGTAAGTGTGGCTAAAGCTATTCTCAGGATCATGGCTGATGTCCCCCAAAATGAAATAGCCATCCTTTATGGCTTAATCTATCTGTACTATTTCAATGATGACGAAATGGTCGGATGGCGCCGCCTTGAGATCTTTTTAACTGACAAAGAATTTACCCACCTCAAGTCCGATTGCAAACTTGAAAGACTCTCCCTTCAAAAGAAAGGGGTCATTGTATATGCCGAGCGCAACAGTGTCGTTGAAAAAGACTGCTTCAAATTGAGTGATGAAGTAAAGGAGGAATTGTTTGCGGATGTAGGTGGTGTCAAAAAGCAAAAGAAAGTGACAGCTTCAAGGAAACTGGAAGCATCAGAGATTGAACCAAAGACATTGTTCTATAATCGAAATGAAGACAGGCAGGTCTTTCAGCTGAAACAGATGCTGAATGGAAAGCGCTTTGACGAAATCCGCTCCAAGATGAAGGCAAAGGGCCTTCGTTCCGGCTTTACCTGCTTATTCTATGGGGAGCCGGGAACGGGCAAAACAGAAACAGTTTACCAAATTGCTCGAGAGTGCGGGAGAGCCATCTACATTGTGGACGTCTCTCAGATAAAAAGCTGCTGGGTGGGAGAAAGTGAAAAGAATATCAAGAAAGTGTTCGACAATTATAGAGAGGCCATAAATAATAGCGGAACCATCCCAATATTACTTTTCAATGAAGCGGATGCCATTTTCGGCATTCGACGGAAGGGGGCTGAAGACGCTGTTGACAAAATGGAGAATTCTATACAGAACATTATTCTGCAAGAAATGGAAGACCTTGACGGAATACTGATGGCCACGACCAACCTGACAACGAATTTGGACAAGGCATTTGAAAGGCGTTTTCTGTATAAGATACGTTTTGAAAAGCCTTCGCGGGAAGTCCGTGCTTCCATTTGGCGCGCCATGTTGCCAAGTCTTTCGGAGATTGAGTCCGGGATTCTGGCAAGTGAGTTCGATTTCTCCGGAGGTCAGATTGAGAACATCATTAGAAAGCGGGAAGTAAAATCGATTATAGATAATTCCGAGCCGGGCTTTGAAGAAGTTCGCGCTTTCTGCTTCGAGGAAATAATCGGGGAAGGAACAGATAGAAGGAGGATTGGCTTTTGATTCGATTATTGCCCGTGTTTTAACTTGGCAACAGTCTCTTTCAAAGAAAAAGTTTGGTAAAGATGTTTCGCATCTGCATAGTGCTGGTTGATGCTCCTGAATGAGTGCCAAATCTCCGAAAACGGGCTGGCGAACACGAGTTTTCTAGTTCTCCCGTCTTCATCGACGGCGGCGCATCCATTGATTCCGGTCAGTGGGCTGCCGGCGATGTAATACGTAAGAGCTACTAGTTCGCCGCCCTCTTTGATCAGAGCCCGGTCACAGGTGTCCTACCACTCCAGATAAATGCCCAGCGTGGGATTCTCCAGACCGGAAGTTCCAGTGTAAGCCAGATTGTTCTCAAACGGAAGCGGAGTAAAGAACAGTCGGCTATCCTCATATATTTCGTTCCTGTGCTTGTAGAGTAAGAAAGCATTCTCGAAGAACAACTCTTTCCAAGAAGAATCCGGATTCATAGGATTTACGATATTTTTCGGTGACGGGTGTCATACCGCTTCACTTTGTCTAAAACTTTCAATGTGTTCTCAATGACTTCCGGATGCTCGGGGAAAAGTTGTAACATCTCCTGTTCAGACTTCATATATTCCAAATGAGAATAGCGACGTCGGTTCTCATCAGATACACGGCAATTTCGCATAATGCATAGAAGCCTGTCGTGCACAATTCCATCCTCCTTGTCGACAAAGTGAATGTCATTTGTCGCAACGACCTTGATGTCCAGTAATGTCCCGAGCAGAAATATGGCCGCGTTCGATGCTTTCTGTTTCTTCACGAGAGCGTCGTTGTTCGTGCGATATGCGGCCGGGATGTCGTCTTCTCCCAGCGGCACCGGTTCTTTACTCTCGTGTAAAGATACCTCGAGGTAAAAATCTTCGCCGAATACGCGCTGATACCAAAGTGCAGCAGCCATTGCTTCGTCCGGTCTACTGGCCAAGACTCTTTGCGGGATTTCGCCGCCGATGCAGGCGGAGGTGCAGATAAGTCCTTCGTGGTAGTTCTCAAGCATTTCGTGGGAGATGCGGTTGTAACGTGGTGCCTGCTTGCTGGTGGAAAGCGCACTTAGTTTGAAAAGATTATGGTAGCCCGTCTGGTTTTTTGCCAGCAAAATCAGATGACTGGCATTTTCTCCCAGGAAGAATTCGCATCCGGCAATGGGTTTGACCATCGGGAAACGTTTGGCTACAGACAGAAATTCCGGAATACCGGCGAGCGTTCCGTGGTCCGTGATGGCCAGCCCGGGCATATGCATTTTATCTGCGCGGGCAAAGAGTTTTTCAATATTCGACATGGCATCAAAGGAATACTCCGTGTGTACGTGTAAATGGACGAAGGACATAGTTAATAATTATTTCTGGCGCAAAGATGACGCGACCTTCAGCAAAATTCCGGCAGATTTAAAAAAAGATGACTCTGCCATGTTTTTGCCGAATTGGCGGTGATCTTTGTACGAACAAATACAAATGCATATGAGCAAAACGGTTATTGAAAGAATGTGCTGCATCATCGTGTTGTCATTCGTATCGGCGGCAGCTGTCGGACAAAGCACTAACCCGCTGAATTACAGCGGAAGAATGTACATCGAATCCCTGGAAGAGATTTCGACACCCCGCTATGTTTCCTATGAGGAACACGCTATCCTTACATCCCGGGCAAAATATCCTGTGACAGAGGTAATTCTGGTTGAGTTGGACTTCGACCGCAATTACATCCGTATCGGAAATGACACATTCCAGATTAAAGTGACTGCCACCCAAAAGTACGACACCAATTACGGTTGGGTTGTGGTCATCTATGCTAATCTGCTCAATTCCGGCGATAAAGCAGAAATCGTCTGGCGAGAGTATGGGAATCCCTACATTCAACAGATAACGCCGGATAAAGGCGAAGTGAGCATTGTGCGGATGAACTTGTCGTACAAGCCTGTAGTTCATTCTGAAGAAGATGCGTTGATGGATTTGCTGCGTAGCCTGGGATATTTTTGATTGTTCCTGATGGTGTTAGGGATAGTAAAAATTGCTTATATTTGTGACTTAAATATCCCGAAGTATGGAAGTCGAGAATCGCACAAACAATTTCCTCGAAGAGATCATCGAGGCGGACCTCGCGGCCGGAAAATACGACAGCATCATCACCCGCTTCCCGCCGGAGCCCAACGGCTATCTTCATCTGGGCCATGCCAAGAGCCTGTGTATCAATTTCGGCCTTGCCCAGAAATACGGCGGCAAGACGAATCTCCGCTACGACGACACCAATCCGACCAAGGAAGACGTGGAGTATGTCGATGCCATCAAGGAAGACATCAAATGGCTGGGCTTCCAGTGGGCGGAGGAGCGCTACGCTTCCGACTATTTCGACCAGCTCTACGAATGGGCCGAGCAGCTCATCCAGCGCGGCCTTGCCTACGTGGACGACCAGACCCTCGAAGAAATGCGGGCCAACCGCGGCACCGTGGAGACGCCGGGCACCGACAGCCCCTGGCGGAACCGTTCCGTCGAGGAGAATCTCCGTCTCTTCCGTGAAATGAAGGCGGGCAAGTACCCGGACGGCGCGAAAGTGCTCCGGGCCAAGATCGACATGGCGCATCCCAACATGATGTTCCGCGATCCGATCCTCTACCGCATCAAGCACGCCCATCACCACCGCACCGGCGACAAGTGGTGCATCTATCCGATGTACGACTACACCCACGGCCAGTGCGACTCCATCGAACATATCACGCACTCCATCTGCACGCTGGAGTTCGACATCCACCGCCCGCTTTACGACTGGTTCATCGAGACGCTGGGCATCTACCCCTCGCATCAGTACGAATTCGCCCGTCTCAACCTGACCTATACCCTGATGAGCAAGCGAAAGCTGCTCGAACTGGTGGAGAAAGGCTTCGTCTCCGGTTGGGACGACCCCCGGATGCCGACCCTCTGCGGTGTTCGCCGCCGCGGCTATACGCCCGAAGCCCTCAAGCTGTTCTGCGACCGCATCGGCGTGAGCAAGCGCGACCAGCTGATGGATATCAGCGGCCTGGAAGCCTGTGTCCGCCAGGACCTCAATGAGCGGAGCAACCGCTACATGGTCGTGTATGACGACCCGATCAAACTGACGCTCACCAATTGGGAACCCGGGCGTGTGGAATGGTTCGAGGCCCCGCTCAATCCCGCCGATCCCGAGGGCGCCAAGCGCCGCATCCCCTTCACGGGCGAACTGCTGATCGACCGGGCCGACTTCATGGAAGACGCCCCGAAGAAATACTTCCGCCTGCGCCCCGGCGGCGAAGTCCGCCTCAAATACACCTATATCGTCAAATGCGAGGAGGTGGTCAAGGACGCCGACGGCAAAGTCGTGGAACTCCGCTGCACCTACGATCCGATGACCCATCCGCAGTCCGGCCAGTGGCGTTCGGTAAAGGGCACCATCCACTGGGTGAGCACGGCCTTCGCCAAAGAAATCGAATGCCGCATCTACGACCGGCTCTTCACGCTGGCCGACATGTCGCAGGTTCCCGAAGACAAGGACTACAAGGACTTCCTCAATCCCGAAAGCCTGGTGGTCCGCCCCGGCTGGGCCGAGCCCGCCCTGCTCGACGATCCGGGCGACATCGCCGTCCAGTTCGAGCGTGTCGGCTACTTCAAGAAAGACCCCGACTCCACGCCCGAAAAGCTCGTGATGAACAAAACCACCAGCCTGAAAGATTCCTTTAAACTATGAAAGAAAAAGTCATCTGCGGCCTGCAGCAGGTCGGCATCGGCGTGAAAAACGCCGACGAGTCGTTCAAATGGTATCGGGAGACCTTCGGCATCGACATCCCCGTGGTGGTCGATGAAGGCGTTGCCGAACGGATGCTGCCCTACACCGGCGGCAAACCCCAGCCCCGCTACGCCATCCTGGCCGTGAACCTGCAGGGCGGCGGCGGCCTCGAGATCTGGGAACCGCGCGGCCGCGAGCTCAACTACCCGAAGCAGACCCCGCAACTGGGCGACCTGGGCATCTTCATCGCCAAGATCCGCAGCCGCGACATCGATGCCACCTACGACACCTTCGCCCGCAAGGGCCTCCGGCTGCTCTCCGCCCCGACACTTTCTTTCGCCGGCATCCGCCATTTCTATATGGCCGACCCCTGGGACAACCTCCTGGAGATCGAGCAGGACAATTACGTCTTCGCCGCTTCCAGAACCTGCACCACCGGCGGCACCACCGGCGCCGTGATCGGCGTCAGCGATATGGAACGTTCCATCGATTTCTATGGCAAAGTGCTGGGCTTCGACGAGGTGCGTGCCGACAAGGCCGGCATCTTCGAGGACCTGAAGGGTCTCTCCGGCGGCGACCGGCTGGTACGCCGCGTGCTGCTCGAACGGACGAAGCCTTTCGCCGGACCGCTCAGCGAACTGATGGGCCCCGCCCACATCGAACTGGTGCAGGCTGTCGAGGCCCCGGTCGTCAAACTCTATGAAAACCGCTATTGGGGTGATCCGGGCTATATCCAGATCTGCTTCGATGTCCGCAACATGGATTCCCTGGAAGCCGAATGCAAGGCGGCCGGCCATCCCTTCGTCTGCGACAGCGGCGTCGATTTCGACATGGGTGATGCCGGCGGCCATTTCACCTACATCGAAGACCCCGACGGAACACTCATCGAATTTGTCGAGACCTTCCGGATCCCGGTTGTCAAGAAAATCGGATTCTATCTGGATTTCCGCAAGCGGGACGACCGCAAGCCCCTGCCGCGCTGGATGCTCAAGGCCCTACGCTTCCTGCGCGTATCCTGAATCGACCGGCAGGTTCTTTTCCTGCGATGCTGCGACTGCCAGGCGGTCGCAGCGTTCGTTTTCGGGGTGCCCGTTGTGGCCGCGGATCCAGTGGAAATGCACGTCGTGCCGCCGGTAAACGGCCAGGAAACGGATCCACAGGTCGGGATTGGCCTTCTTGGCGAAGCCTTTCTTCTCCCAGCTGAACACCCAGCCTTTTTCGACCGCATCCACCACATAGGACGAATCGCTCCAGACCGTCACCTGGGCACGGTCCCAGCGGATGGCTTCCAGTCCGGTGATGACGGCCAGCAGTTCCATCCGGTTGTTGGTCGTATTGGCATAGCCGGCGGAGATGACTTTCTCATAGTTGCCGCAACGCAGGATCGTGGCAAAGCCGCCCGGTCCCGGGTTGCCGCTGCAGGCACCGTCGGTGTATATCTGGATCGGGGCGCGCTCCACTATTCCGGCAGAATGGTCTTTTCGTAGCGAGGTCCTTCGAAGCGCTTGACCTCAAGCGGGTTGGCGTGCATCTCGTCGTAGCGGCGGCGGTTGTGGCTCAGGTCGATGGCCGCATAGATGGCGCGGGTCATCGGACCGGACCAGGCCTTGTTCTTGCCGGCGATGTCGTAGCCGGTACCGTGGTCGGGCGAGGTGCGGACAATCGGCAGGCCGGCCGTGAAGTTCACGCCGCTGTCGAAGGCCAGCGCCTTGAAGGGAATCAGGCCCTGATCGTGATACATGGCCAGCACGGCGTCGAAACTACTCTGCATGTGGGTGCTGAAGAATCCGTCGGGCGAGTAGGGGCCGAAGGCCAGGATCTTCTCCTTGTTCGCCTGCTGAATGGCGGGAATGATGGTGTCGATCTCCTCGGTACCGAGCGAGCCGCCGTCGCCGGCGTGGGGATTGAGGCCCAGGACGGCGATCTTCGGCTTGGCCATTCCGAAGTCGCGCTTGAGCGATTCGTTCATCAGCCGGAGTTTGCTCATGATGGTCTCCACGGTGATGGCGGCGCTGACCTTGGACAGCGGCAGGTGGTTGGTGACCACGCCCACGCGCAGATTCTCGGAGCAGAGGAACATCAGGCCGTCTTTCTGGCCGAATTCATGGATGAGATACTCGGTGTGGCCCGGGAAACCGAAACCGAGCTCGGCCACCGTGTGCTTGTTGAAGGGGGCCGTGACAATGGCGTCGATGGCGCCGCGCTTGGCATCGGCCACGGCGGCCTTGAGGGCCAGGACGGCGGCTTTCGCCCCGTCGGGTGTGGGCTGCCCGATCTCCATCGCCATGCTTTCCGGGACGGCGTTGATGATGTTGACCCGTTTGCTGCGCGCATCTTCCGCCGCATTGATCACATTGGTCGCAATCTGCTCGATTTCCGGGAGGAATTTCCGGTAAATGCCGAAAAAGCGCGACGATCCGTAGAGAATGATGACGCAGTTCTCCAGCATCCTTGCGTCCGCCAGCGACTTGATGATGACTTCGTATCCGATTCCGTTCGTATCACCCTGGGTGATACCTACCACGATCTTGTCTCTCATGTTCCTTTCAAATTTTCCGCAAGATACAAAAAATCCTTATATTTGTGTATGCCGCAGATTCTGGACAGCGATATCAAGTATTTGCCCGGCGTAGGGCCAAAGCGGGCGGAACTGCTCAACAAAGAGTTGGGGATCAGTACGTTCAGAGACCTGTTGTACACCTTTCCCTTCCGCTATATCGACCGCTCCCGTTTTTACAGCGTGCGCGAAATCGACGCTTCGGCAGCCTGGATCCAGCTACGCGGCCGCATCACCCGCATCGAAAAAGCGGGGCAGGGGCGGAGCGTCCGGCTGATTGCCAGGTTCACCGACGGGACCGGCACCATCGACCTGGTATTCTTCAAGGGTCTCAAATGGCTGGAGGAAAAATTGCAGGTCGGTCCCGAGTACATCGTCTTCGGCAAACCTTCCGTTTTCGGGCACAGCTGGAACCTGGTCCATCCCGAGGTCGATCTGGCCACGGAAGAGCGGCTTTCGCAGACCGGCGTGATGACCGGCGTCTATTCCAGTACGGAGAAGCTGCACAATGCCGGCATCACCAACAAATTTTTCGAGAAACTGCTTGCCACGCTGCTGGAGCGGGTGCTCGGCACGCTGGAGGAGACGCTGCCCGCATACATTCTCCAGCAGAAGCGGCTCGTCCCGCTGGCCTTTGCCCTGCAGAACATCCATTTCCCCGCTTCACTGCAGGATCTGGGCCGGGCCCAGCGCCGTCTCAAATTCGAGGAGCTGTTCTACCTCCAGCTTTCGCTGCTGCGGCAGAAGAGCATCCGGATGCGGGCCGACAGCGGGGTGGTGTTCCGTCGCATCGGGCCCTATTTCAACCAGACTTATGAAAGCCTGCCTTTTCCCCTGACCGGGGCGCAGAAGCGCGTGCTCAAGGAGATCCGCGCGGATGTGGCCAGCGGCAAGCAGATGAACCGCCTGCTGCAGGGCGACGTGGGCAGCGGCAAGACGCTGGTGGCGGTGCTCGCGGCCATGATGGCGCTCGACAACGGCTACCAGGCCTGCGTGATGGCGCCGACCGAGGTGCTGGCCAACCAGCACTACCACAGCATGCAGAAGTTCCTGGCCCCGTCGGGCGCCACGGTTGCGCTGCTGACCGGCACGACGAAGACGAAAGAACGCGAGCGGATCCACGCCGGCCTGCTCGACGGTTCCATCCAGATCATCGTGGGCACCCACGCGCTGATTGAAGACACGGTGCAGTTCAAGGCGCTGGCCCTGGCCGTCATCGACGAGCAGCACCGTTTCGGCGTGGAGCAGCGTTCGCGCCTGTGGTCGAAGTCCGCCATCGCCCCGCACGTGCTGGTGATGACGGCCACGCCCATTCCCCGCACCCTGGCGATGACGCTCTACGGCGACCTCGACGTGTCGGTGCTCGACGAGCTGCCGCCGGGCCGCAAGCCCGTGGAAACGGTCCATTGGACCGAAAACCGCCGCGGTGACCTCTACAACTTCATGCGGCAGCAGATCGCCCTCGGCCGGCAGATATTCGTGGTCTATCCGCTGATCAAGGAATCGGAGAAGATGGACTACAAGAATCTGGAGGAAGGCTATCTGCACATCACGGAAGCCTTTCCGGCTCCGAAATATGTCACGGCCGTGGTCCACGGCCAGCAGAAAGCCGACAACAAGGCTTTCGACATGGATCTGTTTGTCCGGGGGAAGGCCCATATCCTGGTGGCCACGTCGGTCATCGAGGTCGGCGTGGACGTCCCCAATGCCTCGGTCATGGTCATTGAAAGTGCTGAACGCTTCGGCCTGTCGCAACTGCACCAGTTGCGCGGCCGTGTGGGGCGTGGCGCGGAGAAATCCTACTGCATCCTGATGACGGGCTACAAACTCAGCAGCGAGTCGCGCCAGCGCATCGAGCTGATGTGTGCCACCAGCGACGGCTTCGAGCTGGCTGAAGCTGACCTGCGGATGCGCGGTCCCGGCGACTTCGAAGGCACGCGCCAGAGCGGTCTGGCCTTCGACCTGCACATCGCCGACCTGGCGAAGGACGCCCCGGCATTGGCGGAAGCCCGCGAACTGGGCGAGCAGATCCTCGCCGACGACCCCCAGCTCGAACAGCCCCGCAACCGCCTCCTCGACCACCAGCTCCGCACCCTCCGCCTGGACGCGGCCTTCAAGGACTATTCGAATATCTCGTGAGCTTTCGCGCTGCCAGTCCAAGGATTCAGTCGGCAGTTCGGTGGACTCTTCACAGGATACGAGCAGCAGTCCCGTCACCATGAAAATGGATGATCAGATTCGATCCTACACGGCAAACAGGTCGTCCAGCGTAATTTCGTTCTGGATCATGTTCATATAACTGTTGCGCGCGATTCCGTTCGTCGTGACCAGGACCAGGTGAACCGTGCGTTTGTCTTTTGACAATTGACGATAAGCGTCAACCTTATTTTCCAGATCCCGCGCATAATCCCTGTCGATTGTGAAGACTGTCGTCGAATGCTTCATTTCACAAAGGTCCGTGACGCCGTCGGCACGCTGAATGACAAGGTCTATCTGCGCCCCACGCCTATTCTCCGTCCCTTTCGTGAACCACGAACAGACGTTTGTCTGAACGCCGGAGATGCCAAGGGCGTCCTTGATCTGCCGGATATGCTGGAGGCATACGCGCTCGAATGCATAGCCCTTCCACGTGTTGTGCGACGGCGACGAGAAGGTATTCGACCAATAGTGCTCATCACTGAAGGCGTTCTTCCTGATGCACAGATAATAAAAGAGCGTGTAGTTGTCCACAAGCTGATACATGGCGTTCGTCTCGGCTGTATCGGCAGATGCGAAACGGCGAATGAAGCCGCATTCTTCCAACTCTTCCAGTATGGTCGTGAACGTACCCCCGTCCGAGAGTTTGCTCTCTCGCAGGATATCATCTCTGGTCATACCCGACTTCCTGCCGTCGCTGAGGCATTCGATGACCTTGAGGTGATTCTTCGGGCTTTTAAACAGGACGGAATACAACGCGTCAAACTCGTCTCGCAACTGGGCCGTCTCTGAGAAAAACAGCTGGTCGATATTCTGCGCGGCACTCAACCCTTTCTTCAGAAAACTCCAATAGTAGGGGATGCCCCCAAGAATCATGTAGAGTTCCAGGATGTCTTTCCTGGCAAGCGCCAGATTGGCGCCCTGGGCAAAGAGTTCGCACTCATGGAGCGTAAAGGGAACAACCTTGATGCGGCTCGTCAGTCTTCCCCTGAGGCCACCCTTATCCTTTAGCAGTTTCTTGCTGATCCAGGAGGTGGCGCTACCGCAGACGATGAGTACGATGTCCTTCTCCTTGCGGGCCGTTGCCCATCCGTTCCAGAAACTTTCCAATGCACCGATCAGGTTTCCTTTCGGCGTATCCATCCAAGGCAGTTCGTCGATGAACAGGACTTTCTTTCCGGCCGGTGCATCGTTTATAAGTTGTTTCAGCAGTTCGAGCGCATCAATCCAGGTCTTGGGGATAGCGCACTTCATTCCAGCAGCGGTCAGCGAGTTGCGGAATGCTGTCAACTGTTGCCGCAATGTTCCTTTAGCGACCCCCGTATGCTGAAAGCAGAATTGGTAATTGAAGGTTTCCCGGACGAGGTATGTCTTACCGACACGTCTCCTGCCGTATACTGCACAAAACTGAGACTCTTCCTTGTCCAGAAGGTCCCGTAGCGCTTGTTGTTCCTTTTCGCGTCCTATGATCATGGCCAATAATTATTGTTTCCGCTACAAATATAGTAAAATCATTTCTATATCCAGCGGAAATTATCAAATTAGCTAGTATTTTCGCTGAGAATAGACGCTTTCCTCTGGGACGGGTGTTGAAGGATGCTCCTCATGGCTGGGGTCAGGGGCTGCGCTTCGCTTCATGCCCTTGACGGCGAACAGCTCCTTTTTAGTCGTCACAAGTGACGCCTAACAGTCGCAGAACCTGCGCCGTCACGAGACGGGCATTCACTCGCTAGCCTCTTTCCTGACCCTTACGCAAATCGTCGCATCCTTCAACACTCGTCCCGCCGGGAAACAGAGAATGGCAAAAACGTGCCCCGACGGGCGTAGAAGCGCGGGTCGGGGCATGTTAGGAAGGCTTCTGTGCCTGGATGGCACGGCCGGGACGTGGCCTTCAAGGACTATTCGAATATCTCGTGAGGTTAATCGGCAGTCTGCGTAATTTTCAGGTAGCCGATCCCCGCCATCGTCGGGCCCTTGTTGTCGCCATAATCTTGATAATAAGTCAAATCGTAGATGCGGCACTCGACAACTCGGGCCTTGTTCGTACGATTCGCCTGTATGGAGAATGTGTAGCGGACGGTGTAATCATCGACCTGCTCCCGGCTTTTGAGGGAAACGAAAGGAAATAACTCCTCGATTTTCTTCCCTTCGTACTCCGGGCCGAAATAGAAGTACTCGTTTTTCAGTTTGTGCGCACGACTGGCCGAATCGGCCGGATTCAGTTCGTTGACATACGCCAGAACTTCCAGTTCGCCGCCTTCTTTGCCGATGGTAATTAAGCCCAAGTCGGGTTTGGTGAGAATCTCCCAATAATTCGCGCACGCAAGTTCGTCCATTTGTGGATCGCTTGAATTCAGCAAAGACTCGCAGCTACAAAGGCAAAGACAGGCTGCCAGTAAAAATGTGAATGTGTGTTTCATATCGTTTTGCTATTTGATTAAATTCTCTGATTCTCTTTATAATAGATGCAAAAAGGTGGGTAAGTGTTGCGTAAGCGGTTGAACTTTTTTTACTGCGTCCATCCGATGTGAATTCTTTTTACCCATTTGACTCTTGCGGGCCGGCCGGGAGCAGAGAATGGCAAAAACGTGCCCCGACGGGCGTAGAAGCGCGGGTCGGGGCACGTTTCGAGGGGTTTTTGTGCCCGGGTGGCACGGCCGGGATGCGGCGGGGGCTAGTTCACAGCCTGGCGAATGGTGATTCGTGCACCACTAATAAGCGGAGTCCCTTTATCGTCACGAACTTTGCTGGCATCCTTAATGTCAATATAAGTGTCATAGCTGATGCCGTAATGGTTCTCATGGACTGTAATGAGATATTCACTTCTGAAATCATCAAGTTTGGTCCTCTGGATATTGATTCTTTCATCTCTGATTAAGGGATCGCGGAGAACATCGCTGGTTCCGATTCCCCACTCGTCGTTTAAGGAGACTTCGTCTTCTTCGGGGAAATAGGCAATAACCTTAGCCTGTCCTCCTTTCTTGTCGAAATTCAAAAGCAGATGGTTTTTCATGTCTTCGCGCCCCGGAATTTCATTGAATGTAAACGGCGAGAGGAAAATCTGCCTTCCGCTGACGTATTCGCCTTTCGCTTTGGTTTTTACATCTCCGTTGTCCTCTTTGACTTGGGAGCAGCCACTCAGGCATAGAATGGCCAAAAGAAGCAATGTCGTTAAATGTTTCATATCGTTTTGTTATTTGATTAAATTCTCTGATTCTCTTTATAATAGATGCAAAAAGGTGGGTAAATGTTGCGTAAGTAGTTGAACTTTTTTTTACTGCGTCCATCCGATGTGCATTACTCGGTTGGACGGGAAATAGTAGCTGGAGTAGCTTTCATGGCGGCTGCTCAATTGACTCTGCACAGGATACGAGCAGCAGTCCAGTCGCCAAGAAAATGGCTGAAATCAAGGATTGTCTCATAGTATGTGTGTTTAGTTCAATACTGCAAAAGTAGGGAATATATCCTTCGTTGATACGGCTCGAAAGGGGGCTGCAGATGACTTTCGTATTAATTAGTTATAAGTAATTGTGGAATAGGTAGTTGGGTTTTATGATTTTCTTTCTGAAAATAGAAGCCCTGATTTCGGCCCTTCCATTTTCGTTAAAAAAATGCTTTGAAAATGATAAAATGAAAATGGCTGATTCTGAAAATGATACGAGAAAAAAGTACGAAAATGATCTTTTTCGTTTGAAATGTGTTTGATTAATGCGAATTTTGTATAGTTAACCTTAAAATAATCACAGACCTTATGAAACGATTTTTGTCTTTTTTAGCGGTCCTGCTACTAAGTACTCTTACAATGAATGCCATTGCTTTCATTCCCGACGGGGATGAGGAAGATCCGGAATAAGTAGATGTCGGACAGCAGCAAAATAATGGAGAGGAGCCCACATCTTTGTTCGCGACGTATGTTAATGCCTACAAACATCCTCTTTATTTACCGTTGAACTTGGCAATTTCACCGGGAATGCTTTGGTTTCTGTTATCGGATTAAATGGGTACATTGTATCAGACAATAACCCAATCGTTGGCTCTGGTGTTGTTATTTTAGACATTTCTTCACTTCCCAGCGGCCAATACACGTTGTTCATTCAGGCAAATCAAGTAAATCAAGGTTTTTTTACTAGATAGTGATGAGGAACTCTTCTATTATCATAATCGGTCTGGGGTTGTTCTTCTTGGCTGTATCGGGGTGTGTCAAGGCTCCATCCGTCGAGGAGCAGTTGACGGAAATTGACAATCTTCTCCAGACCGACCCAAGAAAAGCGATAGATTCAATTTATTCTATAGATAATAAGAGATTAAAGTATTCGGAAGCCGCCTATTACAATCTATTGCTCACGATTGCACAGCACAAAAACCATATTCCGTTTACCAGCGACTCGTTGATTTCTTTCTCACAAAGGTGGTTTGAATCCCACGGGGATTCATATAATTATGCGCGCGCCTGCTTTTATAATGGGTTGGTGACCTGGTTAATGAAAAGAGACAACGCAAGTGCGTACGAATCGATGCGGAAGGCACTACGAATTTTGTCTGATGACCCTGTCGGTGATGCCAAGCTGGAAGCCTTGATTTGTGCCTATTTGGGTCAGGTAAATGATTATCAAACCTTTAATCTGCCAGAAGCGGCCGTTTACTATCGGCGTGCTGTTGAATTGGAAGGCCGTTTGAATAATGGAAGGAACCTCATCTCTGATTACTGCAACCTCCTTGTATGTTACGTGAAAATGGGAGAGGCTTCGCAGGCGCGTGAAACGTTGAATGCATTGGATAGCGTACAGTCCGTTTTCCCGGAATGTAGGTTAGAAAAAGCTAAAAATGCAAAGGCCCTGTATTATCTGCATTTAGCCTCCGACCTTGACAGCGCGTTGTTTTATGGCCTCTCCTATAATCCACCGCCTGGAGACTCTGCTGCGAAGGCGTTTGTCCTCTCCGAAATCTATCAGCGCAAAGGTCTTTGGCAAGAAGCCATATCATACGCCAGGGATGCTTTGAACAATAGACGCGATTCTGACACGCTTTCATTTCACGTTTATTACCGTAACCTTGCGGATCTCTATTCGCAACTTGGGGAAGCGGATTCGACGGCGCGTTATGCGCAGCTGGCGTATGAAGCGCTTCATGAAAGCGTTACGAAAAAGACGGAAAAGCGCGTCCTGGAGCTCGAAAAGCAGTATGACCTGGCGGCGAAGGAGGCGGAACTGGAGCGGATGCGGCACCACCGGGGCCTGATGGCGGTTTCTCTGGCGGCGTTGCTGCTGCTGGCGGGCGGGCTTGCGCTCTTGCTCCGGAACCGGGAGCAGAAGCTGCGGGCCGAGCGGATTACGCGGAGTTTCGTGCAGGCGGCCGCCCGGACACACCAGTTTACGCTGTCTTCGCTCAAGCCCCTTACCGCCCCGCGGAAATCGGCCACGGTAGAAGGACTGAAACGGGAAATCGGCAACCTGGCCACTACGCTGCGGAAAGGCTTTACCGACAATTTCGCAGCCGCGATCGAAAGCAGCCAGGATGCGTTGACGCCGCGCCAGCGCGCCGATATGCAAAAACTCTCCGGTGAGCGGGCCAAGACGGTCTATATCCTGACAGAGCTTGGTTACGACGAGGATGCCATCGCGGAATACACCTGCACCTCGGCCGATTCCGTCCGGGTGACGATCAACAACAACAAGCGGGTGCTTTCATCCCGCGAAGCAGCGGAGACATAGCCTTACGCCGGGACGATTTCACCGGCGGGGACGTACCAGAGCCAGCCTTCGACGGCGGGGTAGCCCATCTCCCGCAGGAGGGAGACGTACTCCCGGACCTGCTTGTGGTGGATGGAGAGGGGCTGGCCGAACTTGTAGTCGATGACTACCACGCGGCTGCCGTCGGGGGCGATCAGGACCCGGTCGGGCCGGCGGATTTCGCCCTTTTCATCCACGATGGAGGCTTCGTTCATCACGAGGTAGGTGCCGTCGAACCAGTGGCGGCCGCCGCTGCGGTGTTCCAGCTCCGCATCAACCTCGACTCGCGCCATCTCACTGTGCTGTTCGATGCCTGCCCGTCGCGCACTCTTCTCCTGCGCGAAATAGTCTTCGCCGTGCAGCGCGAGGCGCAGGCGGTTGTCCTGCCCCGCGGAGGCGGCGAACGGCGGCAAGGGGTCGTCGGTCAGCGACGAGGACTTTTCCTCGCGGACAAAGTGGGCGCGGATCCCGCTTTCAAAACACGGCTGCTTTGCATCCAGCCGGTCCTTGAAATGCACGAAAAGGGTGTTCTCGATGCAGGAGAGGCTGTAATCCTTGCCTTTGCCGGGCGGCTTGGGGAGGGGAGCATAGATGAGCAGCCGGCTCCGTGCGCGGGTGAAGGCCACGTACCAGTTGTTGATGACATCGATGTGTTCGAAGGTGCGCTCTTCCTCGTAGGATTCTTCGAAATAGCTGTTTTGCAGATCTTTGGATGCTTTGAGCGGAATCAGGGCCGGGCCGCCGAGGGCCGGCGGACAGGGGCACCAGATGGTCGGCTGGCGCCTGGGCAGATAGGTTTCCGTGCAGAAGGGGATGATGACGGCATCGAGCGACAGTCCCTTGGATTTGTGGATGGTCATCACCCGGACGGCATTCTGCCCGTCGGGCGCACAGATGGATTTCTTGTGCCCGGCCTCTTCCCACCATTTGACGAATGCGCGCAGCGACGAACCGTATTTTTCCTGGAACGCAAGCACGGCATCGAGGAAAGCGTGGATGAAAGGCAGGTCGGGCTCTCCGTGCGGCAGGATCCCGCAGCCCAGCAACTGTTCGCAGGTCTGATAGAGCGATCCGTGCGTCAGCTCGGGCAGATTGTCCCGCAGGCCGCGGGACTGCAGTTCGGCGACGGGGTCGGTCGGATCGACCAGCCAGCCGAGCAGCGACATGAGCTTCGCGATGCAGGGTGAGCTGCCGATCAGCAGGGAATCTTCGGTCAGGACGCTGATGCCGGCTTCGATCAGGGCTGCGGCGGCCTTCGCGCCGTCTTTGTTGGTGCGCACCAGAACGGTGATGTCCTTGTAGTCATAGCCCTCTGCCAGCAGCGAGCGGATGTCGTCGATCATCCGACCGAGCGCCAGGTCGCGCCATGAGTCCTCCGAATCTTTGTCCGCATTGAGGAAAGACAGACGGACATAACCCGGCGGATCCGCTTCGTGTTTTTGGGGAACCTGCTGCTCGCAGTCTGCATAGATGGCCTTGATTTCAGCGCCGCTGCGTGCGTGTTCCGCATCGCCGGAGAGGATGTCGCCGATATGCAGGAAAAAGTCGTTGTTGAAAGCGACCAGGGCACTTCCGCTTCGCCAGTTCTCTTTCAGCGTCTCTTCCCGGATCAGGCCGGTGGCGAGGTCGCGTTTGAGGTAATCGCGGATCAGCCGCCAGTCGGAGCCGCGCCAGCGGTAGATGGACTGCTTGATGTCGCCCACGACCAGGTTGCAGCCGCCGCCGGCCTGGCTGTTCCGGAAAAGCGGCCGGAAATTGTTCCATTGCATCAGCGAGGTGTCCTGCGCCTCGTCGAGCATCAGGTGTTCGTAGCGGTTGCCGATTTTCTCATAGACGAAGGGGGTGTCATCCTCGGCGATGATGCGGCTCAGCAGATCGGTGGACAGCTGCAGCAGCACGACGTTGTTTTCGCGCAGGTAGTCGTCCAGCGTGCGCTGGAGATCGCCGTAGATGCCCAGCAGATAGAGGTTTTTACGGATTAGGCGGGCCGTGTTCCGCAAGCGGAGCGGCTCGCCGAGCTGCGTCCGCACCCGCTCGAACAACTTGCCCATCGCGGAAGGATCCGGAAAGCACTCGATGGCGGCGTCCACTTCTTTTGCATAGGTTATCCCGGCGTCAACATTGCCAGCAGCCCATTTCTTGAAAACCGAGGTGGAACGCCCTGGCTTTTTAGTGAGATAAACATCGGTCATAAGACCTTTCTCGTCCAGCAGCCGGATTCCTTCCTGCCCGATGGCCACAGCCTCTTTCTCGTAATCCCGGATGATGCCGTCCAGTTTCTTCAGGAAGGCTTTCAGCGAGGCTTTGTCGCCCAGGACGTCGGTGCCCCGTCCGGCCTGGCGCACCTGCAGCAGGAACGATTCGTCGAGGAACTGCCCGGCCATCTTCTTGAGCGGCCGGACAATATTCCAGCCGTCTCCCTGTTCCACCTGGTCGAAGGAATAGTCCTTCAGCCATTTGAGCAGGGCATCGTGGGCCGGGTCCTCGATGGAGTCCAGCAGCAGGTCCACCACCTGGTCGAGCACGGCATCCGTATCGAGTTCCACCCGGTAGGAGGCGTACTGGCCGATCTCGCGGGCAAAGCTTCGCATCACGGTCTGGAAAAACTTGTCGATGGTGCTCACCGAGAAACAGGTGTAGTCGTGCAGCATCCGACGGAGCCGGTCGGCCGCCTGCGGCGCCCGGGCGTCGTCGCTGCGGGAGAGGCGGTCCAGTTCTTCGATGACGCGCGACTTCATCTCGTCGGTCGCCTTGTTGGTGAAGGTGACGGCCAGGATGTGCTTGTAGCGCTGGGCGTCGCCCGACAGCAGGAGGTCGATGTAGTCCTGCGTGAGACGATAGGTCTTGCCGCTTCCCGCGGAAGCCTTGACGATGCTTACTCCTTGTTGCATAGCCTCTTGAAATTACAATATCTGCACACGGACTGTTCCGGCGACACGTCGCCTTCCGGACGGGCCTCGAAACGCAGCGCGGGATCGAAGATCTCGTCGATGAGCCGCAGCAGGAGCTCCTCGAATTCGGCGAGCGCATCGTCCGCAATGCGCTGGGACTGGGGTACTTGGGTGAAGATGGTGCGAAGCGGGTAGATGCAGGGTTCGTAGCTTACGCCCGCCTTCGGGTATTTGCGGGTCATCAGCAGGGCGTAGAAATAGAGCTGGAACGGAATGTGGGGGCGTTTCGTGCCTTTGCCCGCATCGAACAGATCCGCGACCTTGCTGCACGTATCATTGCTCACGCTTCCGCTCTTGTAGTCCACGACGCGCTCAGCGCCGCGCTCGACGCTGTCGAGCCGGTCGATGACGCCGTAAAGGCGCACCCCGCGGCCGGAAGGCAACGTCACCGGCAGGCTTTCTTTCTTTTCGGTCGCGATGAGGTGGAGACCGCCTTTTTCCGCCGCGAGGCGGCGGTCCACGGCGACCGTCTGCCGGACCAGATGGATGACCAGCTCCTTGAGGATCAGGTTCTGTCCGGCGATTTCCCGGATATGGGCATCCGCGAAAGCAGCCGTCACCAGGGCTTCGAGCCGGGCGCCTTTCCCGCCGAAGAGGATTTTCTCTTCCAGCTCCGCCGCCGACACCAGCCGGCCTTCGAACGGCTTGTAAAGCTGCTCCATCACCGCGTGGAAAATGCTTCCGAACACGCCGGCATCGACATCTTCCACGACCTCATCCTGCTCACGGATGCCTTCGACCTGCTCATAGTAGAAACGCAGCGGGCAGTCGAGATAGGTATTCAGCGAACTGGCGGAAAAGGCGCCGGTCCCCTGGATGAAGCGGTCTTCCAGTTTCCGGAGGACTTCCGCGTCTTTTTCAATATGGCACATCGGATTGTCGGCCGTGGATCCGGCCAGCGAATAGGTCGCCACTTTCTCGACCATCGGCACGTGGTAGAGATAGCGCAGCTGCTTGATGAAGCGGCTCTCCTCGCCGCTCTGCGTCCCTTCGGTCCGGGAATCGTAGAGCAGCCAGATGCGCCGGGCCCGGCAGATGCCGCGGTAGAAGTAATAGGCCCACATCGCGTCCTGCTGCTCGTAGGTAGGCAGGCCGAAGCCCAGGCGCAGGTTGTAGGGGATGAAGGAAGCGCTCAGGCTGCGCGAGGGGAAGATGCCCTCTCCGACCGAGAGGATGATGATGTTCTCGAAATCGAGGGCGCGGGTCTCGAGCGGCCCCATGACCTGCAGGCCGCTGAGCGGTTCACCTTCGTAGGGGATTTTGACCAGGGCGATGTATTGCATCAGCAGCCGGTACCAGGTCCGGGGCTCCAGGGTCTCGACCGGGAGTTCCACCTGGGCGAGCGCCGAGACGCAACTGTGGAAATGGTAGAGGAATTCGCGCTCCAGCGCTGTCTGGGACGCCTGCAGCCGCTCCAGGATATCCAGCAGGTAATCGGGGATCTCGCGCGTCGCGGCCACGGGGCGGAACACGCTGGCGTAGATGCCGCCTGCGGCCGCGAGGGTGGTCGCCGGGATGAAGATCAGGTTTTCCTTCCGGATGCGCGAGAGCAGCTCCGCCGTGGTCGCCGCATCTGCGGCAGCTGCGAAATAGGGATGTTCGAGCAGGCCCGCCACGTCGCGGTGGTAGAATGAGCAGCCGGCGTCTTTCTCGCGCCGGTCCTCCTGCAGGCGTTCCAGCAGCTGGAAGAGCGTGGCGCCGCTGCTGGCCGACAGGGCGCAGCCCATCGTGACGTTCACCTTGCCGATTCCTTCGGGAATGGCGCCCAGCATCGGGAAGAGCAGGTTCTCGTCGGGCAGCACCACGGCCGTGTGTTCCGGATGATCCATGTCGCCTTCCCGCTCGAGCTGTTCGAGGATCTGCCGGGCCTTGCGGGTCTGGCCCACGGCCGACGGGACGCGGATGACCTCGAAATGCTGGTCTTGGGGATCCAGGGCCGGGCAGGCGAAGGGCTCCCGCGGCGGATAGCGTTTGAGGTTCTCGCGCAGGAAGCGGCCGGCCAGGTTGTCGGGATCGGTGACCATCGCACCGTCGAAGTCCCAGCAGAAGTCGGCCCGGCCTTCGCGTTTGAGATGGTCGAGAAGCGCCTTCTCGCAGGCATTGAGTGCATTGAGCCCGATGAATACAATCTGGTCGAACTGCGGTAGGACGGTCACGTCATCGGACAGCGATTCGGCGACGCTCCGGTAGATCATGCCGGCATAGGCCCAGCCCTTTTCAGAAAGGGATTGCCTGAAAGCATGGTAGAGCGGCAGCAGTACGTTCCAGATCTCGGCGAAACTCCGCCGGCTTCCGCCCATTTCCCCGGCCTGCGCTGCGTCACCCCCGGCCTGACCGGGGGTCTTCCCCGCAAAAAAGCTCCCGCAGAAGGCCGCAATCGCCGCCTTCTGGTCTTCCGTCAGGAAATCATAGTCGGAACTCAACTCCTTGAGCTCGCGCAGGTTGACCAGCAAGCGGTCAACATCCACCAGATACTTGTCCAGGTCGTCAAAGTCAGAGAGCAGGATGTCGCCCCAGTAGATGAACTGGTCGAAAGGTTCCGGCGCCGCATCCGCGGGGCGCGGCATCAGCCGGACATAGTCCTGATAGAGGGCATACAGCAGGCGGGCCTTGTCCCGGGTCTCCGTCATGCCCGCGATCCGGGCGAAAAGCTCGTCGATGGTCAGCACGTTCGGCACGAACACCGGCTTTCCGGCCGCCAGGCCGAGCCAGCGTTTGAAAAACGTCCCCGACCGCCGGTTCGGGAAGACAAAGCACATGCGGTCCAGCGGACCGCATGTCGCATAACGTCGGGCTACAGTCTCAAGAAACTTCATCGTCTTTTTTTGTTTTGGTCATTGTCTCTGGAAACGTCTCGCAAGCGAGACCCCTCCCAAGCGAGCTTGGGCCCCTCCCTCTTATAGTGCCGAGGGTGGCATAGTTTCCAGAGACAATGACCAAAACAATTTTAATAACCGGGTTTTTCCAGAAGTTTGAACATGTTCTTTTTGTAAGCCTCGACGCCCGGCTGGTTGAACGGATTGACCCCCAGGACGTAGGCACTGATGCCGCAGACCTTCTCGAAGAAGTAGAAGAGCTGGCCCAGATGATACTCGTCGAGCTGCTCGATGCGGATGTCGATGTTCGGCACGCCGCCGTCGATGTGCGCCATGCGGGTACCCAGCTGCGCCATCCGGTTGCAGTGTTCCACCCGCTTGCCGGCCAGGTAGTTCAGGCCGTCGAGATCTTGTTCGTCGCGGGGAATGCTTACCTCGCGCTGCGCGTTCTCCACCGTGATGACCGTTTCGAAGAGCATCCGCTCCCCGTCCTGGATATACTGGCCCATCGAGTGCAGGTCGGTGGTGAAGATGACCGAAGCCGGGAAGATGCCCTTGCCGTCCTTGCCCTCGCTCTCGCCGAAGAGCTGCTTGAGCCACTCGCCCAGATACTGCATCTTCGGGTGGAAGCTGGCGAAAAGTTCGACTTTCTTGCCCTGGGCGTAGAGCAGGTTGCGCATGGCGGCGTAGCGGACGGCCGGATTGTCAGCCGAGCGGTCGGCAAGCGCCTTTTCAGCATCCTTCGCGCCGCGGACCATGGCTTCGATGTCAAAACCGGCCAGGGCGATGGGCACCAGGCCGACCGGCGTCAGCACGGAAAAGCGGCCGCCGATGTTGTCCTCGATGACGAAGGTCTTGTAACCTTCCTGGTTCGCGAGCGACTTGAGGGCTCCGCGGACCTTGTCGGTGATGGCCACGATGCGGCTGCAGGCTTCCTCTTTGCCGTAGGTGTCTTCCAGATGCTGCTTGACCAGGCGGAAGGCCACGGCCGGCTCGGTGGTGGTGCCGCTCTTGGAGATGACCACGCAGGCGGCGTTGCGCGTCTGCAGCAGATCCAGCAGTTCGGCCGTATAATCCTCCGACAGGTTCTCGCCGGCGAAGACCACTTTCGGTCCCTGGAGCCCCAACAGGGAGGAGAAACTGTGGCTGAGCGCCTCGATGGCGGCTTTTGCGCCGAGATACGATCCACCGATGCCGATGACCACCACCAGATCGACTTCCTTTTCAATCCAGCGGTCCACCACGCCCAGGCAGTCGTCCAGCTGCTCTTTTCCGATGGCCGACGGCAGATGCTGCCAGCCCAGGAAATCATTGCCGGCACCCGTCTCGTCTTCCAGCACCTGCTGGGCCGCGAGCGCCTTTTTCACATATTCTTCGAAACGTTCCTTAGCCACGAAGGAATCGCATCCGCTTAAATCTATCTTTACCATAATGCATTATTTTTTTTCTATCCGTACAAATATACGATTAGTTTCCCGTATTCTTACAGGAAATCACCGCGTTTTTTTCTGCGGCGGATTCAGAATGACACCGTCAGGCCGTCATAGGCAGGCTGGAGGGAGAAGGGAAGGCCTGCAAGCTCTTCGGTGAGGACCGCGTGGCGGGGGAGCATGTGGGACAGATGCGTGAGGTAGCTGCGTCGGGCACCGACCCGGCGGCAGACCTCGACAGCCTCTTCCAGGGCGTAGTGGGAGATGTGGTGCCCTCGTTTGACGGTGTTCAGGACAAAGATCTCCAGCCCTTTGAGTTTGTCGAATTCCGTTTCCGGGATATAGTTTGCATCGGTCACATAGGCACAGCCGCCGAAACGGAAGCCCAGGACGGGCAGTTTGTAGTGCATGGCCCGGATGGGGGTCACGGGGATGCCGTCGATTTCGAAAGGAAGGCTGTTGATCAGGTGGACGTCCATCTCCGGCGCACCGGGATAGGGTTTCTCGGCGAACACATAGTAATACTCCTTCTTGAGCGATTCCAGGACATGCGCTTCACAGTAGATGGGGAAGGACCGCTTTTCCAGATAGTTGAACGAACGCACATCGTCGAGGCCGCCGGTGTGATCTTTGTGGTTGTGGGTCAGGAGAATGGCATCGAGATGGCTGATCTTCTCGCGGAGCATCTGCTGCCGGAAGTCGGGACCTGCGTCGATGAGGAAGGTCTTGCCCTCATAGCGGATCAGCGCCGAGCAGCGCAGGCGCTTGTCGCGCGGATCCTCCGACGTACAGACTTCGCAGTCGCAACCGATCACCGGAATCCCCTGCGACGTCCCCGTTCCCAAAAATGTTATGCTGTTCATGGGTATGATTTCATTGCCGTATGTTTCCAGGTATATGGTTTGAAGACCTTAGCCACCCTCGGCTATTAGAGGGAGGGGCCCGCCGCCTTGGCGGTGGGAGGGGTCTCGCCTTGGCGAGACGGTCTGAAAACCATATACCTGGATACAGGAGGCAATCCTATTTGCATTAGATTATTATTTCAACGATTTTCCCGATCAGATTCTTGTCGTAGGGCCGCTCCACGCGGAGATAGTTGTCCGTATAGCCGAACATCTTGCCGCCTTTCATCGTGCTCTCGAAGAGGACTTTGGCCCGACGGCCGGCGTTGGCGGCCGTGAAGTCGGCATGCAACCGGTCGGAGAGCGCTTCCAGGCGCTGGACCCGCGCCGTCTTGACGCTTTCCTGAACCTGGTCCGGCCGTTCCGCAGCCGGGGTTCCGGCCCGTCGGGAATAGGGGAAGATATGCAGGAAAGCCGGACGCACCCGCTCGAGCAGCCGGTATGTCTCCTCGAAATCCGCTTCCGTCTCGCCCGGGAATCCCACAATCACGTCGATGCCGAAGAATACGCGGGTGTAACGCTCCTCGGGCGTCTCCAGGATATCGCGGATGAGCGCGATCTTCTCCTCGAACTGCCGGGCCGTGTAGCGGCGGTGCATCGCTTTGAGCGTGCGGTCGCAGCCCGACTGGATGGGAATGTGGAAATGGGGGAGGAATTTCGTCCCTGTCGCAATCCAGCGCAGGATCTCTTCCGTGAGCAGGTTCGGTTCGATGGAAGAGATGCGGTAGCGTTCGATGCCCGGGACGGCTTCGAGTGCCTGGAGCAGCGCGAGGAAACGCTCGCCGCTCGTCTTGCCGAAGTCGCCGGTATTCACGCCCGTAAGCACCACTTCCAGGATCCCCTCGGCGGCAATCTCCCGGGCCTGGGCCACGAGTTCGGCAATCGGGATATTACGGCTGTGGCCGCGCGCCAGCGGCACGGTGCAGTAGCTGCAGTGATAGTCGCAGCCATCCTGCACTTTCAGGAAAGAACGGGTCCGCTCGCCCGAGGAATAAGCCGGGAAAAAAGACGCCACATCCTCGATCTGGCAGGAATAGCCGTGCTTGCCCCGGTCGGCGGCCAGGGTGAGGCGGACCAGGTCGTTTTTGCTTTCGGCGCCCACCACCAGGTCCACGCCCTCGATGGCGAGGATCTCCTCCGGCTTGAGCTGCGCATAGCAGCCGGTCACGGCAATCGTCGCATCGGGTGCCGTCTTGTGCAGGCGGCGGATCAGGTTGCGGCATTTCTTGTCGGCATGCTCGGTCACGGAGCAGGTGTTGATGACCACGATGTCCACGTCCGCCCCGGGGCGTACCTCTTCGTAACCCGCTGCGGCGAACGCACGGGCGAAGGTCGAAGTCTCGGCAAAGTTGAGCTTGCAGCCCAAAGTGATGAAGGCAGCTTTCCTACTCATAGACGACGGTGACAGAGGAACTTTCGACCATCCCGTCGAGCGGCGGATTGAATTTGGTGACCGTCAGCTCGGCGTAGGATATCTTCGGGAAACAGTCGGTCAGGCGGTTCAGGATGCGGCCCGCCAGATGCTCCAGCAGTTTGGCCGGCACGGCCATCTCTTCCCGGATGACTTCGTAGATGGCGCTGTAGTCGATGGCGTTGGCCAGGTCGTCGGTCCGGATGGCAGCCCGCATGTCGTAGTCGTAGGCCAGGTCCACGCGGAACCAGTTCCCGTCGCGCTGTTCGCTTTCGAGGCAACCGTGATAGCCCCGGAATTGCATATTGTTGAGTCTTACCATAATTTCATTTTGCTAACAGGACAAAGACGCAGGGGCGTTTGCCGATGGCGAAGCCCCGGGACACTTCCTGGCGCCAGGCGGCGACGCTGCGGGTGCGGATCAGCTGCGCAGGGCAGGTGATTTCGGCGGCGATGCACAGCCGGGTATCGGGGTGGCAGGTGGCGAGCAGGTCGGCCAGCAGCGAATCGTTGCGATAGGGCGTCTCGATGATGATCTGCGACTGGCTGAGCCGCGCCGAAGTCTTTTCCAGCGCCGCGATCGCTTCGCGGCGGGCCGGCGCCTTGACCGGCAGATAGCCGGTGAAGGAGAAGCACTGGCCGTTGAGGCCGGAGGCCATCAGGGCCAGCATCAGCGAGGACGGGCCGACTTGCGGCACGACCTCGACGCCGCGCCCATGCGCCAGCGCGACCAGCTGGGCGCCCGGGTCGGCGACGGCCGGCAGGCCGGCTTCCGAGATCAGCCCGGCATCTTCCGTGCCCAGCCGCAGGGCGTAGGCCTCGATCTGTTCGCGGGAAGTATGCTCATTGATTTCCAGCAGTTCAAGCGCTTCCACGTGCCCCTTACAGCCGGCCGCCGAGAGGAAGCGGCGCGCGGTGCGCAGTTCCTCCACGAACCAGAGCCGGATAGTGGGTATCAGGTCCAGGACAGGCGCGGGGAGCACCTTATTCGGGGGGTAATCGCCGAGCGGGGTCGGAATCAGGAATAGTCTGCCGTTCATCATCTTTTTTGATATGGAAAATCTTTCGCCACAGGTCGCCGATCGTATTGAAGTCTTCTTGATAGACGATACCGGCGCCGTTGCGCTGGCTCATGTCCAGGTAGTTGCTGTACTGGTCGGCCGAGTGCGAGAAGAGCGTCAGCCGGAGCTGGCCCTTGCGGTTGAGCTTGATTTCGATGTCCAGGTCGCCGACGATGTCGCTGGTGGCCGAGGACAGGTACTGCCGGTTGCCGATGTTGCCGTTGATGCTCACGCGGTTGTTGAACAGCTGCGTGGAGACGGCCACGTCGAAGATGTCGCGCCCGGTCTCCGTCGGCTGGTAGTTGAAGCCCAGGTCGATCGGGATGTCCAGCTGCCGGAAGATGTTGTTGAGCTGGCTGGACATCATTTCGGAGGCGTTGGAGTACAGGAGCGTGGTATTGTTGACGATGCCGGACTGCTCGTCGGGGACGAAGCCGCCCGAAATCAGCAGCGCCAGCGCCTGCTTCATCCGCTTGTCCTCGGTGTTGAGCGCACTCTGGACGCGGCTCTGCGTGGTGGGGTCCAGGTCGGGAATGTCGATCGTGAACTTGATCTCGGGGTTGGCCAGTTTGCCGCTCAGTCCGATGCCGCAATCGACCGTGCGTCGGGTGCTGACGGCCGTCGAGTCGGCCATCAGCGGGCTGATCGAGGCTTTGGTCCGGTAGGTCGCGGTCATGTCGAGGTCGGATTGCATCACGTCGCCGCCGAAGGAGATCGTGCCGCCCGGATTGATGGAGAAGTCGCGGGTGGTGAAGCCCAGCATTCCGAAGTGATAACTGCCGCTGTCCACCTGGTAGTCGCCTTTGATATCGAAGACGTCGCGTTCAACCGTGATGCCGATCTGTCCGTTGCCGCGGGCCTTGAGGATGTCGCCGGTGTTCTTGTCGATCTCAAGCTGGATTTCGGCGTCGGGCGTGGCATTGAGTCGCAGATTGACATTGACGTCGGTTCCCCTGCTGCTTTTCTGTCCCTTGACCAGCTGCCGGGCGATCAGCAGCGAGTCGTACAGACCGATCTTCTTCTCTTCCTGGTTGATGAAGGTCAGCAGCGACTTGCCGCTTTGGGCCGACTTGCCCAACGGGATGTGGATGACCGTATAGCGCTGGGGCGTAATGTTCAGGCCGAGCCGGACCTGGTTGAGCGTACCGGCGACCCGGATGTTGCCGTCGGCGAAGGCTTTTCCGTAGAAGGAATCGTTGTCCCGGCTGGTGGTGTTCAGCACCAGGTTGTTGTTCAGGTCGATGCGGATGTTGAGCCGGATGTCCTTGAAGTGGTCGTAGGGGATGCCGCCCGAGAGTTTGCCTGTCCGCCCGTAGATGTCCTTCAGGCTTACGTCGTCGAAAGTCACACCTTTTTCACCCACCGTGAAAGGCCCGTTGGCCGTATAATCAACCTGCGTGAAGTCGAGCTTGAACTTGAAATCGTTGAAGCGGGTCCCTTCGCTGCGGATGGCCAGTTTGTCGAGCGGGCCGTTGGCGGTGATCCGTCCGGAGATGGTTCCGCCCATGTCGGAAAACAGACTGGCCAGAATGGGCTCCACCATCGCGATCTGGAGTTTGTCGAGTTCCACGTCCAGGGCGGCCTGTTTGTCGGAGGGCTTTAGGGAGGCGGTCGCGCGGAGCGGATGCCGGCCGTCAAGCGTATTGTTTACCAGGAAATTGAAACGCTTGTTCGCGTCGTCCCAGCGGCTTTCGAGCCGCAGGTCGCCCACGTCGATGCCGGAAGCGGAGACCTGGTGGGCGCCCAGGTCGAAGAGGATTCCCTTTTCCGGCCCCAACAGCGCGAAGGCTTCTCCCTGTCCGGTGAGCAGGCCCTGCAGGTTGAGCGGGGTGGAGAGGAAGGCGTTGGCCATGCCCAGGTCGAAATCGTTGAGCCGGACGCGGACCGTGTCGGTCAGCTGCGGACTGATGACGCCGTCGGCCGTCAGGCTCTGCTCGCCGCTCACCAGGGCGAAATCTTCGATCCGGATATCTTTTTCCTTGTAGAAGATCGTGGCGGGATTGATCTCCCATTCACGGTCGGCGACGGCCAGGGTGGAGGGGAGGATGTCGGCACGGACGAAGTAGCCGTCGGTCTCCGGGTTGAGGAAGGAAGCCAGTACGTGCAGCTGCGCCCGGTTGCCCGATCCATCCTCATTGTGGAAGCCTGCCCGCATATCAATCTGCGTGCTGTCGGCCAAGGCGTCGAAAGTCAGGTTTTCGGCCACCAGGCCGCCGGACTTGAACTGGTCGGCGTCGATGTCGGCGATCATGTTTTCCCCTTCGGTGGAAATCTGGCCCTGGAGGTTGCGGATGATGTTGTTGCCGTAGGCAGCCAGTTCGGAGAAGACGGTCGCCTGGAGTTCGTCGCCCAGCAGGTTCATGTTGACGAAGCTTTCCCGGGCGAGGAATACTTCCGGCGCGAAGAAGTCGAGCAACGGCTTCAGTTCCAGGGTCCGGAGCTGGAGCGAACCGGCGTCGTCGGGATGGAGCTGCTTCTCGGCACGGGCCTTTTCTCTGCCCAGCAGCGGCGAAAGATGATCATCCCGGATGAGCCGGACGGCCCGGTCCACAAAGTCGGAGACAAAGACGTTTCCTTCGTAATTCACCCGGATGATGTCCGAGTCGAGGGTGACGCCGTAGCGCTGGTCGTCCTGTGTGGAGGACAGGGACAGGTCGCCGATGTCGAAGACCTGCTCTCCGAGGCTGGCCTGCAAGCCGCGGATGTCGGCCCGGCCGAGGAAAGCGCCTTGTGCGGTCTGCGTAATGTCGGCGTCGAGCACCAGGCTCATTGCCGTGCTGTCGCGTTTGTCAAAAAACAGGGCGTCGAGGTCGGCATGGTCGAGGCTCAGGTCGATGCGGTAGCGGCTGTCGGTCCCTTTCCCGCCGAGTTCAATGTCTCCGTGGGCCACCAGCTGGAAATTGGGGTCGCTGCTCATGACGTCGGCTTGCAGCATCCCGTCCTGCAGGGTGGCGGAAGCGATGATATCGTGGTAGTCGTAGCCCTTGAAATTGAGCTGGTCGATCTGGAGCGGTACGACGGTGGCGGAGAGTCCCTTTTTGGAGGAGGAGAAAGTCAGGTCGGTCTGGCAGGTGAGGGCGCCGAGGGTTTTGTTGCCAAGGATGCGGCCCAGCTGGAGGGATTCTGTGGAGAGCTGGCCGTCGGCCCGAATGCCGCCGAGCAGCCCCAGGTCTGCGTCGAAGCGGGCTTCGCCCAGCGGGCCGGCCGCGAGGCTGCCCTGGGTTTTCAGGTCGGAGAGGCTGCCTTCTGCCTTGGCTGTCAGGGAGATGGTCTGCCCCGGTGCGTATTTGGAGACGGAGGCTTCCTTGAAGCCGGGCTGCAAGCCGGCCAGGATTGTGGCCAGGTCGTCGGTGCGGGTGGTTCCGTTGAGGATTTCAGCCTGGATGCGGGTGTGCGGCAGGTCGGGCAGGCCGCGCAGGCGGAACTTCACGTCGAGGCGGGTCTGCTGCGAGGCGGATTCCACGTGCAGGCGGTCCGACTGGAGGTTGCTGACGCTTCCCCGGACCTGGCCGTCCAGCCACAGGGCGAGGCCGGGCAGTTTCTGGTTCAGGATCGATTCGAGGGTCTGCATGTCGAAACGGGTGTCGTGCAGCGCGGCGTCGATATGCACCTGGTTGAGGAAGTCGGAAAATGCCGGAAAGCCGTCAAATCCCAGGCTTACATCCCCCCGGATGTCGGAGCGTCCGTCGCTGGCCTCCAGGCCGCGGACCTGGATGCCGGTGGAGTCCAGCGCAACGGCGGCGCTGAGCGATTCCAGGTTCAGGTTCCGGCTGTCGGCGCGCAGGGTCAGCTGGTCGATCCGGGCGGCGGCGGTCCCATCGTAGCGGATGTCGCGCATGCGCAGGTTGATGTCCTGCAGCTGCAGGCTGTCCAGCGAGAAATCGATATGCTTCAGGTCCAGCCGGCCGGCCTGGATGTTCTCCCAGGGCAGGCCGCCGGAAGGCTCGTCCTTCTTCGGTTTTTTCTGCAGCGGGGCGAGTAGCGCCGACAGGTTGGTGGTGCTGTCGTTGATGTGCCGGATGGCGACGAAACCGTCTTCGATCCCGACGCGGCGGATGCGCGCTTCCTTGGAGAAGACCAGGGAGGTGGTCTTCACGCCCACGAGTACCTTGCCCAGATGCGCCAGTGTGTCACCAGCTCCCTGGATGACATCGACATCCTTCAGGATCAGGTTGTTGGGGAGGGACAGCATGACTTTTCCCACCCGGATGTCCCCGTCCAGCTCCTTCGACAGGACGTCCGTGACCTTCCCCACCAGCGCGGTCTGCACGGCCGGGATCTGCACGGCGACCACGGCAGCTGCCGGGATGACGAGCAGCAGGATCACCAGGATGCGGACGATTTTCTTCCAGGTCTTCATAGGGGGCGTTAAACTTACAAATATAGGAAATTATTGCTATTTTTGCGCAAATTTAAGTCTATGGCAGTCATTATCCTCGGAATCGAATCTTCCTGCGACGACACCTCGGCCGCCGTCCTGCGCGACGAATACCTCCTCTCCAACGTGATGGCCTCCCAGGAGGTCCACCGCCAGTATGGAGGTGTGATTCCCGAACTGGCTTCCCGGGCGCACCAGCAGAATATCCTGCCGGTCGTTTCGGAGGCGCTCCGCCGGGCCGAAGTGACGATGGACCAGGTCGATGCCATCGCCTTTACGCGCGGTCCCGGCCTGCTGGGCTCGCTGCTGGTGGGAACCTCGTTCACCAAGGGACTGGCTGTCGCCACGGGCAAGCCGATCATCGAAGTCAATCACCTGCAGGGGCATATCCTTTCCCATTTCGTCAAGGTGGAGGGCCGCGACAACCGTTGCCCGCAGTTCCCGTTCCTCTGCCTGCTGGTCTCGGGCGGCCATACGCAGATCGTCCGGGTGGACGATCCGCTGCATTTCGAGATCCTGGGGCATACCATCGACGACGCCGTAGGCGAGGCTTTCGACAAATGCGCCAAGCTGATGGGCCTGGGCTATCCGGGCGGCCCGGTGGTGGACCGTCTGGCCAAGGAAGGCGATGAAAAACGCTTCCGTTTCGCCAAGCCCAACATCCCCGGCCTGGACTACAGTTTCAGCGGCATCAAGACGTCGATCCTCTATTTCCTGCGTGAGCAGGTCGCATCGGATCCTGACTTTGTGGAGAAGAACAAGACGGACCTTTGCGCCTCGTTCCAGAAAGATCTGATCGACATCCTCCTGAAGAAACTCATCCTGGCTGCGAAGCAGACCGGCATCCGGCAGGTGGCCATCGCCGGCGGCGTGTCGGCCAACAGCGGCCTGCGCAGCCGCATCGAGGCGGAGGGCCGTGGGCGCGGCTGGACCACGTTCCTGCCCGAACTGCGTTTCACGACCGACAACGCCGCGATGATCGCCATCACGGGCTACTATAAATACCAGGCCGGCCAGTTCGCCCCGCTGGACATCGCCCCGCTCTCCCGCGCCGCCGAATACGGCGACTAGTCTTCCGGCGGGAGGTTTCTCTCTGAAAACCTTAGCCACCCTCGGCTATTAGAGGGAGGGGCCCAAGCGTAGCTTGGGAGGGGTCGAGCGAAGCGAGACGGTTTTCAGAGAGAAACCTCCCGCCGGAAGACAACAGAAGAAAGACAGAAGACATGAAAGAATTCGACATCGCATATCCCATACGGCATACGCCGTCGGAGGCGGAACTCCGGCAGGCGGCGGGTCGCGCGCTGGGCGTCAGGCCCGAGCGCGTCGCCGCCGTGCGCATCGTCCGCCGTTCGCTGGACGCCCGCGGCGAAATCCTCTATCGCTACCGCGTCCAGGCCGCCGCGCCCGGCGAGACCCTGGAAGACTATATCCTGCCTCCGTACAAGGATGTCCGCGGTGCTGAACCGGTGATCGTGATCGGCGGCGGCCCGGCCGGGATGTTCGCTTCGCTCCGTCTGCTGATGGAAGGCCGCCGGCCGGTCATCCTGGAGCGGGGAAAGGACGTGCACGCCCGCAAGGCCGACATCGCCGCACTCAACCAGCAGCAGCGGGTCAACCCCGAATCGAACTATTGCTTCGGTGAAGGCGGCGCCGGCACATTCTCCGACGGGAAACTCTTCACCCGTTCCAGCAAGCGCGGCGACCTGCGCGAAGTGCTGCGGCAGCTGGTCGCGTTCGGCGCATCGGAAAGCATCCTGACCGATGCCCATCCGCACATCGGCAGCGACGCGCTGCCCCGTATCGTCGAGCGGATCCGCCAGTGCATCGTCGAGCATGGCGGCGAATATCATTTCGGAGAGAAAGTAAAGGGCCTCAGGCCTTTCAGTGACGGCCTGCATCGGGCGTGGCGTGTCAGCTGCGAAAGCGGCGCCAGCTACGAGGCCCGCGCCGTCATCCTGGCCACGGGCCATTCTTCCCGCGACATCTACCGCTATTTCGCTTCGCAGGGCTGGCCCCTGGAGTGCAAGGGATTCGCCCTGGGCGTACGGGCCGAACACCCCCAGTCGCTCATCAACCAGATCCAGTATCACGGCAAGTTCCAGCCCGGGATGCCCGCGGCCGAATATGCCCTCGTCGAGCAGGTGGAAGGCCGCGGTGTGTTCTCCTTCTGCATGTGCCCCGGCGGCATCCTCGTCCCGTCCGTGACAGCCCCCGGCGAAGTGGTGCTCAACGGCATGTCCAATTCGATGCGCAATTCGCCCTGGGCCAATGCCGGGATCGTCTGTTCCGTGGAGCCGGGCGACGTTCCCGACTTCGACCGCTACGGCGTTTTCGCCCTGCTGGAATTCCAGCACAGCGTGGAGCAGGCCATGTACGCCTTTACCGCTTCGCTCCGGGCCCCGGCCCAGCGGCTGGTGGATTTCTGTCGGAAAAAAGACTCGCAGGGCCTTCCGCGGAGCTCCTATCAGCCCGGTGCCGTCAATGCGCCGCTCTATGAGCTCCTGCCCGGTTTCGTCTATGAACGCCTCCGGGTGGCCTTTGCCGCCTTTGACCGGAAGATGAAGGGCTATTATACGAACGACGCCCTGGTGTTGGGCGTCGAATCGCGGACATCGTCTCCGGTGCGTATTCCGCGCGATCCGCAGACGATGTGCGTACCGGGCCTCGAAGGCCTGTATCCTTGCGGGGAAGGGGCGGGGTATGCCGGCGGCATCACTTCCAGCGCCCTGGACGGCATCCTAGTTGCCGCAGCCGCCGCCACACGATGAGCAGTCGTGCGTGCAGCCCTGGGCCGCGCGTTCGCCGTGTAGCCCGTCGGTGAGCTCTTTTTCAGTCGCTTCGCGGACACCCGTCACTTTACCGCTGAAGTGCAGCTCTTTGCCTGCCAGTGCGTGGTTGAAATCCATCTTCACGCTGTCGGCGCTGACTTCCACCACTTTGCCGGGGATCACGCCGCCAGCCTGGTTCATCATCGGAATCACCTGGCCGACCACGAGCAGCTGCTCCTGGATCTTGCCGTCGATCTCGAAGACGTGCTTGGGCAGTTCGACGACGGCCTGGGCGTCGTAAACGCCGTAGCCCTCTTCCGGGCTGAGGACGAATTCGAATTCGTCACCTACGCCTTTGCCCTGCAGGTATTCTTCAAATTTGGGGAGCAGATAGCCCAGTCCGTGGATGTATTCGAGGGGGCTTTCTTCCGTGGCCTGGTCTTCCACTTTGCCGTCCACGACCAGCGTGTAGGTCAGCGAGACGACTTTCTCATCTTGGATTTTCATTTCTTGGGTCGGGTTTCTAAGTTTAGTATCAAATTGTAAATCCGTTTGTTGTAAATGCGCGTGGCCGTGCTCAGGCCACCTTCCGCCACCCATTTGCCCTGCTTGTCGCTGTTGTCGATCAGCACCCAGTAGTTGCAGAGGGACAGGTAAATATTGCGCAGGTTCTCCATACCCTGCCGGTAGCGCCGGACAATCGTGTCCGTCGGGATGTTGTGGCCGCCGGCCGCCACCCGCATCGCCACCCGCTTGATGGCCAGTTCGGGACTCTTGAGCCAGAAATAAAAGATTCCGACCATATATCCCTTGTGCTGGGCCCGGGAGATCATGCCGGCCAGGCTCTTGGTGGCCAGCGTCGTCTCGACCGCGAAATCTTCGTCCCGTTCGATCAGCTGTTCCACCCGTTCGAGCATCAGCCGGGAGGCGCGGATCATCTCCCGCTCCGGTTCCTGCGGCGAGAGCTCATCGGCAATTTCGTCGGCATTGACGAACGTGTGCAGGTTCAGCAGGTCCGGCAGCACCGTGTAGGATGCCGTCGTCTTGCCCGCCCCGTTGCATCCCGATATGATGTAGAGCCGCGCCATCCTACAAAGATAGTCATTTTACTTGATTCGGAAAGGTTCATCCCCATACAGGGTGAATTTCTTCGACTTGCGGAGCCATTTCTGCTCCTCGGCCTTGATGTATTCGCGGGTGTCGTCCCAGTCCAGCTGGCCTTCCACATAGCTCAGCAGGGTGGCGTCCTCCAGGTAGCGGCCCAGGCCCTCGCAAGTGAACTGCGGGCAGTTGTCGTGGACGAAGCGCAGCAGCTGCAGGGCGTGGTTGAGCGCGTGATAAGTGGCGCCCGGAATGAACATCAGCTGGAAACCGAAGCAGACCTGATCGCGGTAGATCCCGTAGGAAGGCTCGAAGCGGGTCCAGCGGACGTGCAGGCCGGGATGGGCGAGGGGACTCTCCGGATCGTTCCAGGTCTGCAGCCCGTGCGCCCGCAGATAGCCGGAAAGCGGCTCCATCCACGGGGCGCCGAACTGCTCGAAAGGACGGTTCGTGCCGTGGCCGTAGCTGACGTTGGTTCCCATCCACAGGCATTGTCCGCTGTAGAAATTGGAGGTGAACAGGCCCGAGAAATCGGAAAAAGGTGGAATGGTCCAGGCCATCAGCTCCCGGTTCACCGCTTCGGCGGACGTGGCGATGATATGCAGCGGGAAACGGGCGCCCAGCTCGCTGTAGAACAGATTGGCGGTCTCGCCCAGCGTCAGGCCGTGGCGGTGGGGGAGGCCGATGATGCCCAGCGTCCCTTCGATCTGCCGCCCGGCCGGGTTGATGCGGTCGATCAGGAAGACCGAAAGCTGGGAATCGACGGCTTTGAGCCGCTTGAAGAGATTGTATAACAGAGAGGTATAATTGCTGTAGCGGGCGCCGGCATCCTGCAGTTCGATGACCAGGGCGTCGATGTCCTGCAGGCGGGTTTCGTCGATGGTCGTGGTCACTTCGACCGTCTCCACCCCCGGAACCATCGTCCCGTAAAGGGCGTGTTCCGGCGTAAAGATACGGACGAGGTTCCCGCGACGGGCCAGGCTTTCAAAGAGATACTCGCCCGTATCGGGATGCCACGCCACCTGGTTGCAAAGCACGGCCAGCCGCCCCTTCCGGAGCACCTGGTCCTCCTGCGCCAGCAGCGGTGTGGTTCGGAATGAAAACATAATGACAAAGGTAAACATTTTTTCTTGCCGCACCCACCCGTCATCTGCCCATCCGTCTTGCGACCTGCCCGACCTGTATGGCGCGAGCTTGTTTTGCCGCCGGGCGGATGAAAACGGGCGGATGAAAAAAAAGGTGGCTGATCTTTCAGCCACCTTTTCGGTTCCTTTCCAGAAGCAATTATTTCTTCTTCTGACCGTATCTCGAGTAGAATTTGTCCACGCGGCCGGCGGTGTCGACGAGTTTCATCTTGCCCGTGTAGAACGGGTGGGACGTGTTCGAAATCTCGACCTTCACGAGCGGGAAGGTGTGGCCGTCAATGTCAATCGTCTCCTTCGTGCCGACGCAGGAGCGGGTGATGAAGACGTGCTCATTGGACATATCCTTGAATGCTACAAGACGGTAGGATTCGGGATGGATTCCTTTTTTCATTGTCGTATCGTGTTTAAATAGTTTTCCAAACGGACCGCAAAAGTAGAAATAATTTGCTGAACTGCAAAATTATTTTGCGAGATTGAAGCCCGCGTACATCTTGTCGTACTGGTTGAGCATCGTGTTGAGGGTCTGCAGGGTGGAATTGTTATAGACCGAGGTGACCGACTTGACGAGTTTCATCAGCGTGGTGACGTCGAACAGGAGCTCCATCTTGCCGTTCTTGACGGCCACATAGCTCTTCATGTTGAGCAGGGAGGCCACTTTCATGTTCAGGCGGGCGTTTTCCTTGTCGAGCGTCCAGGTGCCGGTGAAGGTTTTCGAACCGTACTGGATGGCCATCGTGCCGTCTTCGTTGAAGGTGAATCCGAACAGGCCCTGGGTGATGCCGACTTTCTGGAGGTATCCGTCGAGTTTCTTCTCGAGGGTGCCCTGGGCTACGTTGCTGGCAATGTTCGACAGCGGGTTGTCGTCGGACTTGAAGCTGATGGCGCTGCCGGTGTAGTTCCAGGTGCCGGCGATGGTTTCGGCCGAGAGGGCGCTCTTGCCGGAGAGGAGGTCGGTGATGCTGGAGACGATGCCGCCGGCTGTCGTGTTGTTGTTGCCGGAGCCGCCGATTTTGCTGAGCAGGCCGCCGAGGCCCTGGGCCTGGGCAGAGACCGTCATCATCAGGATGGCAGCCGCAAGGAGGAAGATTCTTTTCATTGTATTTGCGATTTTGTGTTTATATCCCCGTGATATTTTTTAACTTTGCAAGATAGTAAATTTTCACAAGAAATCTCGTAAAAAGTTCACAATATGACCCTGATCAAATCCATTTCCGGCATCCGGGGCACCATCGGCGGCACCATCGGCGACGCGCTGACCCCCATCGACATCGTCAAATTCACGGCGGCTTATGCCCGCCAGCTCCAGCAGAAGCATCCCGACCGGGAGCGTCTGAAAATGGTCGTGGGCCGCGACGCCCGCATTTCCGGCGAGATGGTGGACAGCATCGTTTCGGGGACCCTGCTCTCCTGCGGCGTCGATGTCGTAAACGCCGGTCTCTCTTCGACGCCGACGACGGAAATGGCCGTCCTTTTCGAACATGCCGACGGCGGCATCATCCTGACGGCTTCGCACAACCCCAAGCAGTGGAACGCCCTGAAGCTGCTCAATGAGAAGGGCGAATTCCTGACCGACGCCGAAGGCAAGGCCCTCCAGCGCGTAGCCGAGGCCGAAGACTTCGTATTCGTGGACGTGGACCGTATCGGGACGCTGGTCCGGAAAGATTTCACCCAGGCGCACATCGACGCCGTGAAGCATCATCCGCTCGTCGATCTGGAAGCCATCCGCAGCGCCGGATTCAAAGTGGTGCTCGACGCCATCAACTCCGTGGGCGGCATCTGCATGCCGGAACTTTTCCGGCAGCTGGGCGTGGAATGCATCACCATCAACGGGGAAGCCAACGGACGTTTCGCCCACAATCCTGAGCCGCTGCCTGCCAACCTGGTCGATCTGTCCGCGGCGGTGGTCCGCGAGAAGGCCGACCTGGGCGTCTCGGTCGATCCCGACGTGGACCGGCTGGCTTTCATCTGTGAAAACGGCGTGCCCTTCGGCGAAGAATATACGCTCGTGGCCGTAGCCGACTATGTCCTTTCCGTCAAACCGGGACCGACGGTTTCGAACATCTCCTCGTCCCGCGCGCTGCGCGACGTGACCGAGGCGCACGGCTGCAGCTACCACAGCTGCAAGGTCGGGGAAGTGAACGCCTCCACCATGATGCAGCTGGTCGGCGCCGTCATCGGCGGAGAAGGCAACGGCGGGGTGATCGTCCCCGACCTGCACTACGGCCGCGATGCCCTCATCGGCACGGCCCTCTTCCTGAGCAACCTGGCGCACAAGAAACTGAGCGCCACGGCGCTGCGTGCCACTTATCCCGATTATTTCGTGTCGAAGAACAAGATCGAAATGAGCGACCCCGCCCAGATCGAGGCCGCCCTGGAAGCGGTGGAGAAACACTTCGCCGGCGCCGTGGTCAACAAGATGGACGGCCTGCGCATCGATTTCGAAGACGAACGCAAATGGTTCGTCCTGCGCAAGTCGAACACGGAGCCGATCATCCGCATCTACGCCGAGGCGCCGACCGAGGCCGTGGCCGAAGAACTGGCCCGCGAAGTCATCCGCGTGATCGAAGGGTGAGATGCCCGGTCAGGCCGGGCATGACGGGCCGGCTTGACGCTACCGGGTGATGATGCCCAGCTCAAGCCATTGGGTCAGGAGGGCGTGCACGTCGGTGCGCGCCGTTTCCGGCGTGACCTCATAGGTCTCGCAGAGGGCGTCCACGATGGCCTGTTCGTCAAATTCGCCCAATTCGCCGGCCTTGTCCCAGATCCAGGCGGCCGTGTCGTTGAGGCTGATGAGTTTTCCGAAGTCGATGGCGCCAAGGCCCTCGCCCACGATGACCTTCTCGCCGCAGACTTCGCGCAGGATAAATCCGTCTTTGCGTTTCATATCGTTTACTGTATTTTGATGTTTCGGATAAGGGTCCGTTTGTAGATGGCCAGCAGGTAACGGCGCAGCGGCAGCAGCCGCCGCCACAGCCGGGCGCGGCGCTGCGCTGCAGGCGTGTCCAACCGCCGCCGGCGCCCGTCGGGGCCGACGATCTCATCGGCCCGGGCCAGGACGTCGGCCTTCGTGCAGATTTCTTGCCCGCGGATGTTGCCGTCGCCCATGAGCACCACCCGTTCGCCTTCGACTTCCATCACCCGGTGGAGCACATAGCGGCGGCCGTCGATGCGGGCCAGGACCACGTCGCCCGGCTTGATGTCGCCGGGGCGGGTGAGGACTGCGCTGTCGTGGCCACCCAGGATGAAGGGCAGCATGCTGCGGCCCTTGACGAGCATCGTCACGGCAAGGCCTTCGTTTACCAGCCGGACGGCATCGGTGAGAATCTGTTCGTCTGTAATGTCCGGCCGTTTCATACGCGGATGGTTTCACTGCAGAGCCGGGCGGCTTCCTCGTCGGGGAGACATTCGAGCATCCAGACCGGAACGCCGGAGGCCAGCGCATTTTCCGTCGCGTGCAGGCCGTCGGCGATGGCGCGGTCCCAGCGTTTGCCCGAAATGCTCGGCACCAGCACGGCATAGGCGCCGATGCCTTTCAGCCGCTGGATTTTATTGTAGGGGGCCTGCGCCAACTGGACGAATCCGCCCACGGGCAGGTCCATATTCTTGTAGCAGGGCGTTTTCCCGCTCCAGGGCGAGCCGTACACGCGGGCCGTGCCGTCGGCGCCGATGCGGACCACCGGATTGTCGTCGTTCACCAGCTCCGATCCCGGGACATACTTGAGCCACAGGCGGGCGTGGGTGCTCTTACCTGTCCCGCTGCGGCCCAGGAAGAGATAGCCTCGGCCGCCATTGCCGATGACCGCCGCATGGAAAAGAACGGTCCCGAGCGAAGCGGTCCGCAGGGCGTAGAGCACCATCAGGGCATTGTTGACGGCGAAATCGGTATAATCGGCCACTTCCAGCGTGGCTTGTGAAAAACCGGGCCGGGCCCGCATCGTACCGCTCAATTTGCCCCAGAGGCTGAATTCGAACCAGGAGTCGCCCTCCGGCGTGTGGCAGACGCGGATCTGCGAACCGTCGTCATCCTGCCGGAATTCCTCCGTGAGGCCGTCCGGCCGCGGAAGCCCGCCCTGCGGGACGACGAAAAGCCGGAATACCGGCGGCTTGGCCAGGTCGGTCGCTACGGCGAAGGGCGCATAATGGGCCAGCGCCGGGGATACGTCCACGCCTTCGGCGGCCTGGACCGCGAAGCGGTGCCCGGCTACTTGGAAGGTCCTTTCTTTCTGGTCGGCTTCGATCAGGGCCAGCAGGCGGTCGATGGCTTCTTCCTGCGGAATATAGCGGATCACGGGTTCTTTCCCGCGGTAGAGCGTCACGTGCCCGCGGCCTTCGCCCACATAACCGTAGTCGGCGTCGGCCATCTCGCCGGGCCCGTTCACCACGCAACCCATCACGGCGATCTTGATGCCCGGGGCCAGGTGGGAGGTGCGGCGTTTTACTTCATTGAAAGTGCTTTCCAGGTCGTAAAGCGTCCGGCCGCAGCCCGGACAGGCAATGTATTCCGGCGCCGTGAAACGGCGGCGGCAGGCCTGCAGCAGCATGTCGCGGAAGTGTTCCCCTTCGGCCTGTTCAACCGGGCGGCCGCCGATGGTGGATCCTTCGAGCGGGAAATCGTCGATCGTCTTGTCGAGCAGGGAGGGCCCCCAGAGGCAGGCGGCCTTGATGATGAAATCGTTCCAGTCGGAAGCTTCTACCGCCGTGCGCCCGCCGCGGGGCGAATAGCCCGCGGCAATGGCCGCCACGATCTGCTCGCCGGCAGGGATCTCATGCACGGGATCCTCCGTCAGGGAGACGCGGATGGTGTCGCCGATGCCCTCGGCCAGCAGCGTGCCGATGCCGACGGCCGACTTGATGCGGCCTTCGTCACCGCCGCCCGCTTCGGTCACGCCCAGGTGCAGCGGAAATCGGCAGCCCAGCTCTTCGCGCATCGCGCGGTCGAGCAGGCGGTAGGCTTCCACCATGACGAGCGTATTGCTGGCCTTGAGCGAGACCACGACCTGCCGGAAATCTTCTTCGAGGCACATCCGGAGCCACTCCATCACGGCTTCCTTCATCGCCAGCGGGGTGTTGCCGTAGCGCCGGGTGATCCGCTCGCCGAGCGAACCGTGGTTCAGGCCGATGCGGATGGTCGTGCCATGCTTTTTGCACAGGGCGATCAGTTCCCGGAACTTGGAGCAGGCCACTTCGTGTTCCTTGGCAAAATTGCCCGGATTGATGCGCACCTTGTCGGCCACGGCTGCGGCGGCCAGGGCAGCGTCTGCCAGAAAATGGATATCCGCCACCAGCGGCGTGTCAATGCCTTCGGCACGCAGCCGCTCTTTGATGATGCGCAGCGATTCCACCTGCTTGAGACCCTGGGTGGTGAGGCGGATCATGCCGGCGCCGGCGGCCGCCATCGCCCGGCACTGGGCGAGAGACGCTTCGATGTCGTCGGTCGCGGTGTTGCACATCGTCTGGACGATGACCGGTGCGCCGTCCCCGATGGGCAGGCGTCCGGCGATGGAAAAGGAGATATTTACCATAGGTGGAAATGGAGCGAGGCGCTCAGCATGATGTTCTGGGGATAGGTGTAGAGAAAGTAGATGTCGCTGAACTTGTTGGCGTGGTACATGCTGGCAAAGGCATACTTGTAGTTGCCTTCGATGTGCAGTTCGAAGGGTTTGAACACCACGGCCAGGCCGAGGCCGCCGATGATGCCGTAGTCGAAGCGCTGGTCGTATTTGTCGAAGCCGCCCTCCCGGTCGGTCGAGAGCCGGTAGCCTCCGTAGGTGCCCAGATTGATCAGCAGGCGGAAGATGGAGAAGTCGATCTTGAACTGCGACAGCAGCGGGAATTCGAGGATCTCGCAGGTCTCGCCGTAGCCTTCCGTCGAGGAAGTGTATCCTTCGTAGCCGTGTTTGGCCCCGATCTGCAGGCCGAAGTTGAAGAGCTGGTCCCAGAGCGCGTGATAATAGGTATAGTGGATACCGATATTGTTGTAGGTCAGGATCCTTTCCTGGCCGATCTTCGGCGAGGAACTCACGCCGCTCCAGTTCACGCCGTAGGACACGCCGATCATATGGATGCTCTTGAACTTGGCCGGATGGGCGACCGTGTCGAGCTCGGCGAAATCGTCGGGCATTTCGAAGATGAAATTTTCATTCTGGGCCTGCGCGGCCAGGGCGGCGAGCAGCAGCGTCAGGGAAAGAAGCAATTTTTTCATCGGAACATCTCCTTCAGGTCAATGGTCTGTTCGATTTCGGCCGATTCGAGGATTTCCAGCACCTTGTTCCCGGGCGCATTCTCGTAGAAGCGCACGGATTCGGGCTGCTTGCGAGCGAGCAGGTTGCCGGTGTCGGCCAGGCCGTTGCGGTTCTTGTCGCAGGTGATGCGGACCGCATACTTGCCGGCCTTCAGGTAGGGGAACACCAGTTTCTGCGCTTTCTCGACATGGTAGGTCCGGAATACTTTCGAGCCTTTTTCGTCGGTCAGTTCGACGATATAACGGTCTTCCACGCCGGTCAGGTCCAGCGCCAGCGTGCTGAGGTCCTCGCCCTGCGGCACCTTGAACTTGGCCGAAGCCTGGGCGTTGGGCAGGCGGTCGAGATTGAAGAACGTGCCTTGCGGCAAGGTCAGCTCGTAGTCGTAGCCTTTGATCAGCGCTTCGGACGGCGTGATGATGTAGCGCCGGATGTCGGTCGTATCCTGGCGGAAAGAGAATTTCTTCTGGCTCTGCTGTCCCTTCGGATTGGTTTCCACGAGCCGGATGGAGTCGCGCACGATGCGGATCACGGGCAGGGCCGATTCCACATAGACGCCCAGTTGCTCGACCGTCTCGTCCTGGGCCTGGACCGTGAGCTTGAAGGTCGTGTCCGGTCCGGCGGGCTTTTCCTGCTCTTCCCGAGACTTGCGGGCGGGCTGTTCCGCCTGCGTCTCCTGCTTCATTACGGCCAGGGCAAGCCGCTCCTGGGCGGGAGCCAGCACGCCCGTGGAGTCGGTCTTCAGGTAGTTGAGGCGGATGAGCAGGCTGTCGTCGAGCCGGTAGTCGGTGTTGATCCAGAAATCGATGCTGTCGCGCGTGGCGTTGTACTGCAGGATCACGGCGCTGTCGGGGATGCCCACGAATTCCAGCTGGTCGATCTGCACGTCCGCCGCGCTGAACTTCAGGAAGCCCTGCCGCTCGCTGACACGCCCGCTGTTCTGCAGATACTGCACGGTCTGCAGTTCCTTGAAAGTCAGGAGTGAAACCATCGACACGCGCGCTGCGCACAGGAGCGTGTCCTTCATATTGAAGGAATGCAGTTCATAGACCGAGTCGGTCATCGGCAGGACCGGCTGGTAGGCTTCGTCGAGGAAGCCCACTTCGTCCTCGTCGGGATTGTACTTGAAATCGCCGTCGGTGTCGGTATAGACATAGATGCGGTACAGCGTGTCCCGCAGGTTGCGCAGCACGAAGAAACCCCAGTCGTCGGTCTTGACCGCGGCGTCGGGCAGCGTGTTGAAGCAGGCCGAGTCGGACTGGTCGATGTAGGCGGACACCAGCGCGTTCTTGACCGGCGCGAGGGTCTTGCTGTTGACCACCGAGCCGGTGAAATAGAGCGAATCCACATCGTCGCCGGTCGAGAAGGCAAAGACCAGGCGCGGGGCCAGGTTGCCTTCGTTGTTGTCGGCCAGCGCCTGGCCGAAGTCGAGGGTGTAGGTCTGGTCGGCCTTGAGCGTATCGGTGAGGGTCACCACGATGTTCTTCCCCTTGACCTTGGCCTGCGGCTTCCGCTTGGTCGGCGGGGAAAGCAGGATGTCGGCGGCATTCTTGACGACCGTATATTCGTTGTAGAGCAGCGTGAACTTCCCTTCGGTGAGGGGGAACTGCGTGGTGCCGGGCCCCGGCGTGATCTTGATCAGCACGGGTGGGAGCGTATCTTTCGGCCCGCCGCTGGGCGGGGTGGTGGTATTGGCGCAGGAGTGGCTGCCGATACAGCAGGCGACAAAGAGGGCCAGCAGGCAGACAGTGGCTGTGATTCTTTTCATTTCTCGTTGATTTCTACGCGTTTGACACGCTCAATTCCCTTGACCTTCGAAAGGGCGGCAATCAACTTGTCGAGGTCGTCGGTACTATGGACGTACAGGTCGATGAAGCCTTCGAAGATCTCGTCGTGCGTCTCGATGTGGAGCTTGCGCATGTTGACGCCCAGCACCAGGGAGATCACACGGGTCAGGTCGCTCAGGACGCCGACCCGGTCGATACCTTCCAGCGAAATCCTTGCCAGATACGACATGATGAAGTGCTTGCTCCATTTGGCCGAGACGATGCGGTGCCCCTCCTTCGAGGCCAGGTCGCCCGCCACGGGGCAACTCTTCTTGTGGATGGTCACCGTCCCGTCGTCTTCGATGAAGGCCACCACGCTGTCGCCCGGAATCGGTGAACAGCACGGTGCGATGTTGAAGGAGATGGTGCCCTGGTCGATGTCTTCCTGCAGCAGGAACTCGTTCTTCTTGTTGATGCTGCTGTTGCGCAGCGGGCTGAGCAGCTTGACGCCCCACATCTGGACGCTGCGCCGCTCGGCGTTGGTCCTGAGGGCCTTGTCGAGGTCGCTCAGATCGATCACGCCGATGCCGATCTTGTTGTAGAGTTCGTCCTTGCCGCTGGCGATATGGTAGTAGTCGATCAGTTTCTTGATGACGCGGCTCCGCTCGCTGATGCCCCGCTCGTCGAGTTTGCGGTCCAGGATGGCCATGCCTTCCTTGATGCTGTTCTTCTTGTCGGATTTGAGGAAGTCCATCACCAGGTTCTTGGCCCGGCTGGTCTGCAGGAAATCCAGCCATTCGCGCTTGGGCTTGCCGCTTTCGGAGGTGATGATCTCCACCTGGTCGCCGTTGGTCAGGGGCTGGGAGAGCGGCACGAGCCGCTGGTTCACCTTGGCGGCAATCGCGTGGTTCCCGATTTCCGAGTGGATGCTGTAGGCGAAATCCAGGGCCGTGGAACCCTTGGCCAGGCTCTTGGATTCGCCCATCGGCGTGAAGACATAGATCGACGAGGTAACCAGTTCCTGATGGAATTCGTCGAGGAACTGCATGGCGTCGATGTCGGGGTTTTCGAGGATTTCGCGCACCTGCTGGAGCCAGTGCTCGATCTCGTTGTCGCCGCTTCCGTCGGAGCCTTTGTAGAGCCAGTGGGCCGCGATGCCGCGCTCGGCGATGGCGTTCATCCGCTCGGACCGGATCTGGACTTCGACCCAGCTTCCGCCGTGGCTCATCACGGTCAGGTGCAGGGCTTCATAGCCGTTGGCCTTGGGCTTGTCCACCCAGTCGCGGGTCCGGTCGGGCTTGTACTGGTACAGGCCGCTGATGACCGAGAAGATGAACCAGCACTGCTCCCTTTCGGTCAGGCCGGGCTTCGATTCGAAGATGATGCGCACGGCATAGATGTCGTAGATCTGCTCGAAGGGGATGTTCTTGGACGTCATCTTTTTCCAGATGGAGTAGGGCGTCTTCAGGCGCTTGAGGACGGTGTATTTGTAGCCGGCCTTGTCGAGTTCCTGGCGGATGGGGGCGATGAAATTGTCGATCAATTCGCCGCGCTGCTCCATGATCTGGCCCAGCTGCTGCTCGATCGAGGCGTAGGCGACCGGTTCACGGTATTTGAGCCAGATGTTCTCCATCTCCGACTTGATGCTGTAAAGGCCGAGCCGGTGGGCCAGGGGGATGAAGAGGTACATCGTCTCGCTGAGGATCTTGTCGCGCTTGTATTCCGGCATGAACTGGATGGTGCGCACATTGTGGAGCCGGTCCGCGAGCTTGATCAGCACGATGCGCACGTCGTCGTTGAGGGTGACCAGGATCCGGCGGAAATTCTCCGCCTGGAGGCTGATGCGGGTTTCCTTGCCCTTGTTCTTGTTGTCGTTGTCCAGGGCGGTCTTGATCTTGGTAAGCCCGTCCACCAGCGAAGCGATCTTTTCGCCGAACAGCCGCTGGATGTCCTCGACCGTGAAGTCCGTGTCTTCCACCACGTCGTGCAGCAGGGCTGCGCAGATCGACTTGCAGCCCAGCCCGATCTCATCGACCACGATCTTGGCCACGGCGATCGGGTGCAGGATGTACGGCTCGCCCGAGCGGCGCCGGACCCCTTTGTGGGCTTCGTTGGCAAATTCGAAGGCTTTCAGGACCAGCTGGTACTGTTCCACGTCGGCGCAGCGCTTCCGGCTGGATTCCCGCAGTCCGGCGAATTCCCGTTCAATCAGTTTATAATCCTCTTCCGTAAACATAGTCTTCAGTCATTTTTCAATTCGAGCGCCTCCTGTGCGCTCTTGTCGGAAAGGCCGCGTTCCTTCGCTTCCTGGTAGTCCACGATCGTGTAGCCGCGTGAAAGCTCCGCGCCGAACAGGATGACCTGCCAGGTCAGGTTCAGCCACACGATGAACAGGGGAATGAAGGCCAGCGCGCCGTACACGGCACCCAGGCGGGTCACCATCACCTGGGTTCCCATATACAGGTATTGGATGCCCACGAAGACCACGCCGACGATCAGGGCGGCTTTGAGCGCCGAACCGTAGCGGACCTTCGCGTGCGGAATGAATTTGTACATCACCGACAGCGCCAGCACGGCGATGCCGTAGAAAGCCAGCCAGAACATATTGGTCGTGATGAAACTGAACGGTCCCAGGTGACCTTCCAGCAGGCCGATGAAACGCGCGTACCAGGTCCAGCCCGAAAAGAGCAGCACCAGCACGAAGGGCGTGACCAGCATGATGGCGAAATACACGGCGACCCGCTGCCACAGCTTGCGGGGCGTATCGACCTGCCAGATGCGGTTGAACGCGATTTCCACATTGATCATCAGCCAGACGATGGTCCACACGAAACTCAGGAAGGAAATCCAGCCGAATACGCCGTTTTCGGTCGCCTTGATGAGGTTCATCGCGTATTTCATGATGACCTGGATCAGCTGGGTACTGGTGGGAAACGATTCCAGCAGCGAATCCGACAGGATCTGGTCCAGCCCGAAGCCGTGCGAGATGAACAGGATCAGGGCGATCATCGGGACGAAGGCCAGGATGGTGAACTGGCTCAGCGCGACGGCCTCACGCCCGACGCGCTCGTTCGCGAAGCCGCGGGCCGTGAGCAGAAAGGCCTTGACGCTCTTGAAGAAACGCTTGCGCGCATCGCTCAGCTGGCTGAAATCGAGCACCCAGATGTCCTTCGTCAGGAATTTGACGAGCATCTTGATGAAATCCTTGATTCTGGCCAGAAACAGTCGCATCGCCTATTCTTTTCCGATGATTTGGTAGAACTGTGCTTCGTCAATGACGGGAATCCCGAGTTTCTCCGCCTTGCGGAGTTTTTCCGGGCCCGCCTTCTCGCCGGCCAGCAGCCAGGCCGTCTTGCCGCTCACCGAGCCGGCGTTCTTGCCGCCATGGGCTTCGATGAGCCCTTTCATCGCTTCGCGGGAGATGGAGAAATTGCCCGAAATGACGACCGTCTTGCCGGCGAGCGTGTCGGAGAGGCGCTGCTGCGCGGCCTCGTTGACGGCCATCTGGAGCCCTGCCTCCCGCAGGCGCCGGACCGTATCCCGCCCGGCCTCCGAGGCGAAGTAGGCGAGGATGGAGTCGGCGACGATTTCCCCGATATCCTCGATCTGCAGCAGCTCTTCGCGCGAGGCGGCGGCCAGTGCGTCGATAGAACCGAAGTGGCGGGCCAGCATCTTGGCGGTCTGTTCGCCGATGTGCCGGATGCCCAGTGCGTAGAGGACGCGCTCGAAGGGGACGCTGCGGCTGGCTTCCAGGCTGGCGAGGAAGTTGTCGGCCGACTTGTCCTGCCAGCCGTCGAGCGAGACGAGCTGCTCGCGGGTGAGGGTGTACAGGTCGGGCAGGGTGTGGATGTATCCCTTGTTGTAAAGCGCTTCGATGGTGGCCTCGCCGGCCAGGATATCCATGGCCTTGCGGCCGGCGAAATGGATGAAACGGCCCTTGATCTGCACGGGGCAGGATTCGCGGTTGGGGCAGTAGTGCCGCGCTTCGTCCTCATCGCGCACCAGCGGCGTGCCGCAGTCGGGGCAGCAGGCCGGGAATTCGGGCCGGCGGGCGTCCGCAGGCCGTTTCGACAGCTCTACGCCGGTGATCTTCGGAATGATTTCCCCGCCTTTCTCCACATAGACGTAGTCGCCGATGTGGATGTCCAGCAGGTCCATCTGGTCCTTGTTGTGGAGCGAGGCGCGCTTGACGACCGTCCCCGAAAGTTGGACGGGTTCGAGATTGGCCACGGGCGTGACGGCGCCGGTGCGGCCTACCTGGTAATCGATCGACAGGAGCGGCGTGAGCGCCTGTTCGGGCTTGAATTTCCAGGCCGTCGCCCAGCGGGGCGACTTGGCCGTGAAGCCCAACTGCCGCTGCAACTCGAGCTCGTTGACCTTGATGACGATGCCGTCGGTGGCGAAGGGGAGGGTCTTCCGGCGGGTATCCCATTCGTCAATATAAGCCACCGCTTCTTCGATGGTGCCGGCATGGCGGCTGTATTCAGAAATGGGAAGCCCCCAGCTGCGCGCGGCTTCGAGGGCTTCGATATGGGTCTTGAAAGGCAGGTTTTCTCCCAGCAGATGATAGAGCACGCAGTCCAGGCCGCGCGTGCGCATTTCGGCCGGATTCTGGAGTTTCAGGCTGCCGGAGGCGGCGTTGCGGGGATTGGCGAACGGCTCCAGCTCCGCTTCCGTGCGCGCGGCGTTGAGGCGGTCGAAGGCGGCGTAGGGCATATAGATTTCGCCGCGGATCTCGAATTCTTCCGGGATTCCCTCTCCGTGCAGCTGGCGCGGGATGGCGGGAATGTTCACCACGTTCCGGGTCACGTCGTCGCCCTTGGTCCCGTCGCCGCGCGTGAGGGCGCGCAGCAGGCGGCCGTCGCGGTAGGTCAAGCAGATGGCGGTCCCGTCGAATTTCAGTTCGCAGGAGAAGCTGTAGGGCGTGGAGACGGCCTTGCGGATGCGGTTGTCAAATTCGTAGAGCTCCTCCCGGGCGTAGGTGTTGCCCAGCGAGAGCATCGGGTACCGGTGGGGAACTTGCACGAAATCGCTGCCAGCGCCGGACAGGTCGCTGCCGACATGGCGCGTGGGACTGTCCTCCGTGGCGAATTCCGGATACAGTTTCTCCAGCCCCTGCAGCTCGCCCATCAGCAGGTCGAATTCGAAGTCCGTGATGGCGGGCTGATTGAGCACGTAATAGTTGTAATTCTGCCGTTCGAGCTCCTTCTTCAGGAAGTCGATGCGCTCTTTTGCCGCTGCTTTTCCTATTTTGGCCATACTCCAGCAATAAACTACAAAAATAACGATTATTATTCAAAAAATAATATCTTTGCGGGGTCAAAAAACGGATAGAAACAATTACCATACTATGAGAGAATCCATTATCATTTTGGCAGGCGGGGGACCGGCCCCCGGCATCAACACGGTAGAAGGTACCATCGCAAAAGCTTTCATGGCCGAAGGATATCGCGTCCTGGGTCTTCATGGCGGCTATTCGGGCCTTTTCTCCGCATCCCCCAACTTCATTGAATTCAATTTCGCCCTGGCGGACTCCATTTTCAACCGCGGCGGTTCTTACCTGCAGATGAGCCGCTACAAACCGACCCAGGAAGACTTCGACCGCTATTTCAACCTCAAGTTCTTCCAGGAAAACAATATCCGGCTGCTGGTGACCATCGGCGGCGACGACACCGCCTCGACGGCCAACCGCATTTCCAAGTTCCTGCGGGAGAAGAAATACCCCGTGCAGAACATCCACGTGCCCAAGACCATCGACAACGACCTTCCGCTGCCGATGAACGCCCCGACCTTCGGCTACAACTCCGCCAAGGCGGAAGGCGCCCGTATCGCCACCACGGTGTATGAGGACGCCCGCACGTCCGGCAACTGGTTCATCGTCTCGGCGATGGGTCGCTCCGCCGGCCACCTGGCCATGGGTATCGGCGCTTCCTGCCACTACCCGATGATCATCATCCCCGAGATGTTCAACAAGACCGAGATCACCGTCGACAAGATCGTCAAGCTTTCGGTCAGCGCCATCATCAAGCGCAAACTCCGCGGCATCGCCTATGGCGGCATCATCGTCTCCGAGGGTGTGTTCCACATGCTCAGCGACGAGCAACTCGAGGCCACCGGCATCAAGTTCACCTACGACGACCACGGCCACCCGGAACTGGGCAAGATTTCCAAGGCACAGCTGTTCAACGATATGCTGGAGATCAAACTCAAGGAGCTCGGCCTGAAGATCAAGACCCGTCCGGTGGAGATCGGCTACGACATCCGCTGCCAGCAGCCCATCGCCTACGACCTGTTCTACTGCTCGCAGCTGGGCGCCGGCGTATATGAACTCTTCGAACGCGGCGAGACCGGCTGCATGGTGTTCGTCGACCAGGAAGGCACGATCCGTCCGCTCTATCTGGAAGAACTCCAGGATCCCGAGACGGGCAAGATTCCGCCGCGCCTGGTGAACATTGAAGGCGACGAGGCGCAGATCGTGTACAAGCACCTGCTTAACTACATCACCCCGCACGACTACGAGGCCGCCCGCCAGTACCTCCCCAACCCCGAGGAGTACGACTTCTACAAGATCCTGAACTGGGAGCGGTAGATGATTATCTATCAACTGTTATTGAGAGCCTTCGGGAACCGCGCCTGCGTACCCGGAGGCTCTTATGCACAGAACGGGTCGGGCAAATTCAACGACGTCACCGATGAAGTGCTTGCCAAATTCCGCAAGCTCTCGATCGGTGCCGTGTGGTACACCGGCGTGATCTCCCACGCCACCCGGACCCATTTCCGCACCATCCCCGACAACGACCCGTCGCTGGTCAAGGGGGAGGCCGGATCCCCCTATGCCATCCGCAACTATTTCGATGTCGATCCGGCCCTGGCCGTGAATCTCGACAACCGGATGGCCGAATTCGAGGCGCTGGTCGCGCGGACCCACAAGGCCGGGATGAAGGTTATCATCGATTTCGTGCCCAACCACGTGTATCGGGAGTACCGCAGCTATTTCACGGCCGAGAATTTCTATCCCCTCGACGGACCGCTGCACCTGCCCGAGTCGCTCCACAGCCGCTATGTCGAGAATCCGGCCCTGGCCACCGGCAACGACGTGTTCCATGCCTGGCCGTCGGAGAACGACTGGTACGATACCGTCAAGCTCAACTACAACAACCGCAGCACCTGGAGCAAGATGCTGCAAGTGCTCAAGTTCTGGGCGGGAAAAGGCGTTGACGGCTTCCGCTGCGACATGGTCGAACTCGTTCCGCCCGCTTTCTTCGACTGGGCCTTCCGGGCCCTGCGGGCCGAGCGTCCCGACCTGTTCTTCATCGCCGAAGTCTATGGCAAGGAGAACTACCGGCGCTATGCTGACGCCGGCTTCGACCTGCTCTACGACAAGTCCGGTTTCTACGACGCCCTGCGCGGCATCGTCCGGGGCGAACGCCCCGCTTCCTGCCTGACGCAGGAGTGGCAGGCCCTGGGTGACCTGCAGCCCCGGATGCTCAATTTCCTGGAAAACCACGACGAGCAGCGGCTCGCTTCCGATTTCTTCGCCGGCAGCGGCAAGGCCGGCATGGCTGCCCTGGCCGTTTCGCTCCTGTTCAACACCTCTTCGTTCATGCTCTATTTCGGACAGGAATTCGGGGAAAGAGGCATGGAAGCCGAGGGTTTCAGCCAAGTGGACGGCCGCACGTCGATCTACGATTACTGCTGCATCCCCTCCGGCGCCCGCTACCTTGCGGGACATTTGACGGTCGATGAGACCGTCGTCTATAAGGAATACTGCCGCCTGCTGCGCATCGCCACGGCCGACGCCATTTTCTCGAAAGGCGGTACTTTCGACCTGATGTATGCCAATCCGGTCTCCGCCCATTTCGACCCGTCCCGCCAGTTCGCCTGGATGCGGGGTTACGCCGGAAGCGTCATGGCCATCGTCGCCAACTTCGCCGGCCATCCGGTCGATGTCGATGTCTTCATCCCCGCCGAAGCTTCCGCCTACTTCGGCCTGCCCGCCTCCGCCGGCCGCACCGTCCACTTCCACGTCGCCGCCCACGACTACACCCGCATCGACGTCTCCCGCTGATTTTTTTCCGGCGGTGAAAGAATTCCGTCTGCCCGGCGTATATATGGAAAAACCGAGCAGAACAATGAGAAAAAAAAACTTCCAGTCTGAAGACAAAAATGTACTGAGCCAGCCGGCCTGCCTGAACCGGATCTATCGGAGTATCAATTCCCAGGGCTTCACGGAAGAAGCCATTCAGGAACTTCGTGCGGATATCGACTATATCTCAGGCATTTATCGGACAAAAGAAGTCGGTGCCGTCCTTTTGGCTGCCATTCTGGAGAAGTCGGCTACCGATCATCTGATGGACGACGAAGATCTTGCCAGTTACCTTGGGTGCACGAACATCGAATTCATTCGATATCATACGGACTTGTGCGAAATGGATAAGACCGGCATCATCCAGCTGTGGGGACGCGGCCCCCGTTGCAGCTACCGTGTGACGCCGGAAACCATGCGGGCCGTTGAAAGCAACGGAGAATTCAAACCGGTTAAATTGTCCGGACTGACAGCGGAGGAATTCTTCACGCGCCTGCGCAAACTTTTCGGTTCTTTCCGAAATGATTCCATCAATGCCGACCGGCTGCTTCAGGAATTGGACAGCCTGATCAACTACAACAATCATCTTTCCTTCTGCCGTCAGGTGCTGGATTCCGCACTCTATACGGAGTGCTCAGACACGGAACGAAGGATGTTTCTCTACTTGTGCCACCGCTATGTGACACACGGAAACAAGGCGGTCATTATTGATATTCTCACGAATTTCACTGATTTTATGGAAGATGACGAGTGCCTCAAACGCCATTTGGCAAACGAGAGTACGCCTCTCCAGCGGAATGGTCTGGTCAGCTTTGCCATCGACGAAGGATTCGTCAATACGGATGCCCTGTCACTTTCCGATAAGGTCAAGGAAACATTCTTTTCGGAGATTGAACTGGCTCCGGAGGAGACTGTAAAAACAAAGGATATCATCAGTGCCGAGACTATTGTGGAGAAGGCCTTGTTCTACAATGAGGCAGAAGGCGCACAGGTCTCCCGGCTGGAAGATTTGCTGGAGGAAGCCAATTTCAAGGCGGTCCAGCAACGGCTGACCGCGGTTGGCATGCGAAAGGGTTTCAATGCAATCTTCTACGGCGCTCCGGGTACAGGCAAGACGGCCAGCGTGTACGAGCTGGCACGTCGCAGCGGCAGGGATATCTTCCGGGTGGACATGTCCAATCTCAAGAGCAAGTGGGTCGGGGAAAGCGAAAAGGCGGTCCGGGGCGTTTTCAAGAAGTACCGTTCCCTCTGCCACTCGGCGAAGAAAGTGCCGATCCTGCTTTTCAACGAAGCGGACGCCATCTTCTCCAAGCGGATCGAAAACGTGGAGCAGAGCGTGGATCAGATGAACAACGCTATCCAGAACATCATTCTGGAAGAGATGGAAAGCATTGACGGGATCCTCATCGCCACAACCAACCTGCTGTCCAATCTGGATCCGGCTTTTGAACGCCGCTTCATTTTCAAAGTGGAGTTCAATCTTCCGGAGAAAGAATCCCGTGCAAAGATCTGGAAATCGATGATATCGGGTCTTTCGGCGGACGATGCGGCTGTGCTAGCGGACCGGTACGCTTTCTCCGGCGGAAATATCGAGAACATCGCCCGGAAAAGTACCGTGGCGTATGTCCTCTCCGGCAAAGAGCCCTCGCTCGAGACCCTCGACAGCTATTGCAGGGAAGAGATTCTGAACCGGAATGGCAAACGCAATAGGATTGGATTCTAAAACTTTACGACGATGATGGAATTGAAATTTTACAATAAAACATCCATCTTTTATCGGGATGGGAAACTGGTGGAGGAACCGGAAGAGAGCCTCGAGACATTGCTGAAACGCTACGAGAAAGGATGCGATGAGTATTCCAGACTATGTCGCAGGATGCTTCAGGCAGCCCGTCCATATACCCGATGGCGCTGGATTGGTACAACGGAGCCCCGGATCTTGGAGGATACCGTCCGGAACTATGGACACAGGACTTGGGCCAATGCTGCCTGGTCTGACATTACCCTGGCACTGGCGACGGATTTTTCCTCTCCCGGAGAGATCACGACCCGGAAGGCAGCAGGGAATAAGTACCTGCGTTATCCGTTGACACGGGATTTGAAGAAACTGGTTACCTTCACGCAGGATGGTGAGAGGGAAGCGGAGAAAATTGCCCGGATGATACGGAATCACGCCTGTTACAAAGAAGCCGGCATTCGGCTGAATATAGCCGGAAACGGGCTGGCTACACTTCTCAAGAGCGGCGTTAGAACCGAAACGGTCGCCGCCTTCCTCGGCAGGGTATTCTCCGTTTGCAAGGAGTCAGGTGTGAAGATTCTCGAAGTCCGTTCCGGCGGCCAGTCCGGCGTGGATGAGGCCGGGATTGTTGCGGCACAGTGCGATGGCTTGAGATGCAGCATTCTGGCACCGAAAGGATTCCGCTGGCGCGACGGGAAAGGAAATGAGAAAGAAGGGAGAACGACCTTTGTCAATCGGTTCAGGGAGGAGTATGTCGATTATGACGCCTGGGGCAAGGCAAACCCCGAGGAGTGCGACATTCTCAGTTTTGCCGAGAATAACAGCTTTAACGGGCTGGATATGCTTCAATACGACATTGACCTGAAGATTATGCACCTGAACGAACGGGAGAAACAGAATACCAAGGATACGGAGTATAAATGATAAACAACAGCATCACGATGAACATTTTCAAGAAGAAAAAAACCTTAGAGCCAGCCTGTCCCGTTGACAGGAACAAAGCAATTACGGGATTCACCAGGACCATACAATTATTCGCCCATGCACAAGCGAAAGTTGAGCCTGACGTAATTCCCATCTATCTGTACATCCAGGATAGCAAATCCGGGAATACGCTGTGTTTTATGAGTCCGACGTTCTTTGCCAAGATCAACATGCACCAAAGCTGTGCTGGGCATGGGTTCTCCATGGTCCTCAATAAGACCATTCTGGGAGACTACTATGCTTCGTTTACGCAGTCGGACGTGGCAATGGTTTTCACCAGGGGAAAAGGGATCATCGACAGTCCCGGTTGCCTGCATGAAAAGTGCGAGTACTACATCAAGGATTTCGGCTATGATGCCGATGAGGCTTCCGCAGTGACTGCCATGCTGCTGGAACAGGTATTCAAACTCAAACCAGAAGATGTATCGATTGAGATTCAGCTTTTCGGAGCTGATGAGGACGGACAGGACGGACAGGAGAGTTCGACAGCCTTCGATTATGAAGGAAACGTGATTGCCAGGTCCGGCTTTAAGCATGACCTGTTCTAGAGACGGTGTCTGGCCGATATGGGTAAATCATACGGAGAGAGGCGTCGGTACAGGATTGGGGATTTCGAGTTCCTGCTTGATGACGATGATCGCACCGCCTGGATTGACGAAGGCAATGCTGGTGGTGTGAGCGTTTATGCTATGCCGGAAAGGATTGGAATCGAAGGGAAAGAATATACGGTTACAAGCGTGGAGGCCGGTGCCTATAATACTTCGCAGGACGCCTTCTTGGAAGAAATATGGTTCCCTGACTGTTACGAGTACTTTGACGAATACGCGTTCTGCAGATCTCCCGTTAAGAAGATTCATCTGGGAAAAGGTTTCAAGGGGTATATGTATTGGACCCTGAAGTCCGCATCCCCTGATCTTGAAGTAGAGATCGATCCGGGGAATCCCTATATCAAGATTTCCGATGACGGCCATATGGTTTTAACAAGGGACGGGAAGGAACTCATCTATCTTATTCACGATGTCCCGGAGGTTGTCGTTCCGGAAGGAGTCAGGTCGATTGCAGCCTGCGCCATTTCGTGCAAGCATAAGCTGAAGCGGATCCAATTGCCATCAACATTGGAGAATATCGCCGTTGATGGAATCATTGAGAACCGTGAACTCGAATCCCTGATTGTACCAGAGGGCGTAACAAAGATAGGGCATCAGGCGTTCTTCGGTGATTGGGGAATGACATTGCTCGACTTGCCTTCTTCGGTGACAGAACTGGACTGGGACACGTTTTTAGAGGATATGAACCTGCTCCGATTGGTAATGCGGTGTCCGCAGCTGGTGAAAGTTGACGCGAAGGGAGTGAATTGTCAAGAACGTATTCCTTGGAACACCTGCCATTTGGCTGTCCCACAACACCTGATCCCGGAATATAGAAAGCATCCTTATTGGGGATGCTTCAAGTATATTGAATGTTCGGGCATTGCGAATTCAACCCCGATGAGATTGAACCCCGTGAATACATCGCCCGTGTAAAGAGTGTCATTGCGGACGGGAAGGCGTATGTGGTATCCGTCATATATCACTCAAATCAGTCAGGACTCCTGCAAAATCACGCTCTCTGATTCTTATTGGACAATTCATCGTAATAGTTGGGCAGGAGATACTCCGATACGCCTTTCGTATAAATACCACACTCATCGCTCGTTTGTGCTGATGAATGAATCTCCGGCGATACTGAAGCACGTCAATTCCCTCATCCCGGAATTCAGGAAAATGATTCAGAAACACATTCTTGACGCCAACAGGCAGATACTTGTTACCCTGATTAAAAAGACGGCAGATAAAGCCGCACACAGTAAGTGACCGAAAGACCCGGCCTCGATGTGGCCACGTCCGGGATTCCCGGTTTGGTGCCATTCAGCTTCTTGGGATATCTGAGTCTATCATACATATCGTTCCGGTGTCTGTCAAACAATTTCCGCCGGGAGGGTGAAAGAATCCTCATGTTAGCCCGTATATAATACAACAATGGCAAGCCCATTGAACTGCGATGAAAAAAAAAGAAATTTCAGGAAATGACCGAGGAAGAAATCCTCGATATGATCGTTGACCCGGGGGATGACCTTTCTCTCAGAAAGGAAGATACAGGCAGGTTTTGTGACAAGTTCTCCTATGAGTATAGCTTCTACATCGCAAATGCATCTGGACCGAAGCCCCTTGAGAAATGCTTTGAGCAATTCAACAACATGGAGGCGTTCGATAATTCCTGGTATTATACCGTCAAGTTGTGGCAGGCTCCTGGCGAACACGTGTCAGCAGAAGACCTGCGGATGTTTTACCGGAGTCTTATGCGTCAGAGAGTTATCGGCACGCCTGTCTTTGCCGTCGGTCACGATGACACACTCAAACCAGGAGAGGTCAGGATGCTTCTTGCCACGAACTACAATGAGCGCTGCTTCCCTCCTGCCTGGGAATTTGAATGGGCGGATAAGTGTCGTAAACTGCCCATTACGGAACTCTGCAAAGAAGTCCCGGCCTTGAAAGAGCATATCGAGCAGGATGTCTTTGTTGAATACCGAGAGGCTGTCCTTCACGGATTAGTTAAGTATCGTCTTGAAGAACTGGAATATGATGAAGGTATTGATTGGCAAGAGACATTGAGCGCCTTGGATTATTTTCTGAAGCTTGGAAGCAATGTCAAGAACGCTCTTTATGCGTTTACATCCAAAGCTGGTTCCGCAGCATCAGCGGGACAGTTCAAGAAAACAAAGTTCTTCCTGCTTGCTTGCCAATGGGCCATAGAACAGGGCGCTAACATCAATGCGGCACAAAGCGACAAAACAGTTCTTGACCATTTGAATGATATCCTTGCCTTGGATTTGGATGAAACTTCAAAGGGGCTTGCATGCACGTTAAGAGATGAACTTGTTGCCAAAGGAGCGGTTACTTATGCGGAACGAGTCTCCAATATGGATTACTTTAAAGAACTTGAGTATCTGAACGCCTGACTAATTTTTTAGGAACAATATACCTGTTTACACTAAATAAGAAAACACATCCTATTTGGGTGTGTTTTTTATTATAGTAGTCATATCAAATATTGCTTTTAGGGAACAATATACTTGTTTACACTAAATGATGGAAACGCATCCTATTTAGGTGCGTTTTATTATGCTTATCCTAACTGAATGAATCCGCCATTCTCATCATATAGGACTTTAAATACCGTTTCACACTTGTCTATTACATTATTGTCAATTCTAAGAACCTTGGAGTTGAACCCTCTTATGTTATAGTCAGACAGAAAATACGATTGTAGCCAATCGTTTTCATCGGAATTGCCTAACCTCAAACTTTTAATACGGCAATCATCCGAAACTATAATCTCTGCGCACACTGAGTCTTTCTCATCTAGTATTTGGCAACTGATGGAAAGGACATTTGGCGCAATAACTCTTTTGTAATAATATCCTTTTCTTTTATCCAAATTTTTCCTAATGAATATAGCAACTTCTTCATATGCATTGCCGTTACCTAACATAAAAACAGTACAATTGCCATCATCATCAATTTTAATCCATATTGGACATCCTTTGTTAAGGTAGGATATCGGGTTGAAGTAAATGTTAGGAATATAGCAGTCATAACCAAGTACCGTCCCAATCTTAATTGGCGTAATCTCATTCAAATTGTTCATAATTATAGGGAACGATATACCTGTTTACACTAAGCCATTATTGTCTGCAAATTAGTTTAGCGATTGTTATTTCTAACTCATTCACATCCTCGTGATAAAACAGTTTATAAAAGGAAGAAAGGAGCGCTTACGCCTATTCCACCACCCTCCAGTCATCTATACGTCGATCCTCCGTCGAAAAGCGGACGCCGATCTTGAAGATTTGACGCGGATCGTCCGCAAAGGGTCTGGCGTACCCCTTTTCATCAATCTGCTGAAGAGCGGCTTCGACAGAGTCATTGATCTTGACCTCGATGATATACACGAAGTTATTCGTTTGCAGGAGAATGTCGATTCGGCCGTTAGACGTGGCCTTTTCTACCTCAACATATTCGCCCATCAACTCCAGGATGATGTACATTGCGTATTGAAAATCCCTCTCGGAATCGCCTTGAATCTGATAGCTGGTCTTGGCGAATAGGGCTTCCAATTTCTGCATGAAGCCGGCGGCGTTGCCGGCGCGGATGTCTTTCAGCATTTTTGAGACCAGCATCATGCCGGATTCCGTTCGTGAAGGTGTATAGAATCTTGTCAGAAAATTGAGGAAGCCGTGTTTGACTTCGCGGTTTGGAAATCCCAGATGATAGATGCCGAGTTCCCGCTCATATCTTTTGATGGTAAGATACCCGCTTTGATATAAGAGCGGAATGGGATTGTGGAAGGAAATGTCAATATCCATCAATGTGCTGGCATCGACCTCCTCGTCTGAGAGATGTGTGACGTCATAGTCCGTTTCCTTCATGACTTTAACCAGGAAGGTGGGCGTTCCTGTCTCAAACCAGTACTCCCTGAATTTCAGTGAATCCAGTGTATTCAGCAGGCTGAATGGATTGTATATGCCCGGCGTATCCTCGCAGAAATGGTAGCCATCGTACATCTCTGCCAACTGGCTATAGGCCTCTTCGACGGTCAGGCCATTGGTCTCGGCGAGTCTCTGGATTCTGCATGGGAAGCAAGCTCTCAGTTCAGCTTCGCTGATGCCACAGATGCCTGTGTATCGGGGATCCATGGAAATATCTTTGAGATTGTTGAGGCCGCTGAAGACAGAGAGTTTTCCGATCTTGGTGACTCCGGTGAGAAAACCAAACTTGATGTACGCGTCTTTTGCTTTCATTACGCTGTAAAAACCTTGGAGTTGGCGGCGGAAAGCATCGGCAAGCGCATTATCGGCGAGGTTGTCCACAATGGGTTTGTCGTATTCGTCAATAAGGATGACTACCGGGCGGCCGGTTTTCGTAGAAGCAGCCTCAATCACATTTCCGAACCGCAAACCGGGAACGTCTGAACGATTCTCCGCACCATATTCCGATTCCCACTTGGCAAGAGAATCATCCAGCACCTTCAGCAAAACCTCCTCATTATCGTAAGCCTTTCCACTCAAGTCGATCCTAAGGACGGGATATTCAGCCCATTCTTTCTCCAACCCCTCAATGGCAAGCCCTTTAAAGAGTTCCTTCTTCCCGCGGAAGAAAGCCTCCATTGTGGAGACAAGCAGACTCTTTCCGAAACGGCGCGGGCGACTTAGGAAGACATATCCGCCTTGTTTTGCCAGATTGTAGATCAAGTCAGTCTTGTCCACATAGACAAAGCCGTCTTTGCGGATCTTATCGAAGTCTTGTATGCCGATCGGAAAGAGCATCATAGCTTTCTGTATTGATATCGATACAAATGTAATATTTTTCCCGGGATTATGGCTTTTTTAGATCTCAAAACCGATCCATATCCTCTTCCGTTGCCAATCGCTTGATATCCTTTTCGCTCACAAAACTGCAATAAAAAGACGATAGGGGTGCAATCGTTACCGCAGAGTATAACTGGGGACTTGATTCCAGATAGATATCCTTGATGACACCAACAAAGTCCTGTTTCTTTCTTGCCCTGGGATCCATCGGACCACCCTCTCCATAATATCGATGGAAATGCTCTGCAGGCTCGTTTGTCCTGAACAAGACTCTGTCGCCAACCCGATACCTGGTCTTTCGGCCATCGAACAAGTGTGCCCGGGAAAGACGCAGTGTCTGACGTCTCAGGCGATGGCCACCTTGCCAATCGATGAGAATCCGATAACCGGCTTGATAGCAAATCCGCTGGTTATTTCGGGCACCGGCAGCCCCGATCAACTCATCATTGATGGAGAACATGGCGTAATCGCGCTTCCCCGATGTGGGCTGATGCCCGGCAATGAAGTTCTCGAACCGGACGCAGATACTTTCGTCCAGAACATATTCCTGGATTCCATCCTGCCTGGGCACAAAATACTCCTTCGTGCCGAATCCGAGAGTCTCACGGATAACCCGGGCGATGTCGCACGCGGGATTGAAGATGAACCGAATTGCGTTTTCCTCGCAAGATTCCATATCGGCATACATCAGGTATAGTCCACCGAGGGATGTCCCCATCAGAAATGCCGGGTGGAGTTCGGCTATAGCCTGGTTGATTGTGTTAACGGAGTCGACCGGATCTTCATTAACTTCCACTGGTGTCCATTCATAGTCTGAGAATACTTTCCGGACTATATCGATGGTTGTGGAAGCCGCGCCAGACCCGAGGCCGTGAACGTAAATTGCTTTCTTCTTTGATTCCATATGAACGCTTTATGATGTTTATACAAAAACCTGTACGCAGTCCAGACAATAATCGTGGTTGCGAACTTTGATCTGTTCGTTCCTATCCATTTATACATAATACTTCGGTATTTCTTACACGGAACTGTAAAGAATGACTAAATTTGCAAAAACACTAAGACAACTTCTATATGCAGTTCTATCACGGATCATCAGCAGAGCCATTTGACCGGTTCAACTTGGGCCATGCCCTGGAAGGCGATGGAAAGGTTAAATTCGGCTGGGGCGTTTACGTCACGGAGAAATACTCGACGGCTGCTCATTACGCTTTCAACAAGCATCGCCCTGAGAACAAGGATTTCTATGTATATACGGTCGAGATTCCAGACCGAACTCCGGACAACTGCCTGTCGTTGCTGAAGGGAGTTCCCGTTGCCGAATCTATCGTGAAACGTGTTGAAACAAAGCTAGGAGTGATAATTCCTTCAGCGGCAAAGGTGGAAGGCATCCCGTTCCGGAAATACCTTGCAAACAAGCTGACCGGCGAGGACAGGCCTGTTAAGAAGATGATTGACAAGGCAACCGTAGAAGGGGAGAAGGCCGCTTCCGAATTTCTGAGCAGTCTGGGCGTGGACCTCATTGAATGGCCATACAATTGGCAGAAACCTGAGGCCGAGAAGAATATGGCTGTCCTTGATGACAGAAACGTACGTATCATCCGTATAGAAAAGGTGGAGCTTGATCCGAAAGGACATCAACTGATTGAGGGTTCGAGGCAAGTCATCAAAGAGTTCTAGTATGAGACTTGAGGGATTCATTAAAGCATATTATCCGGAGTGGTATGGCATCCATGAGTATCCGGCCGACAAGACTGCTGCTTTCTGTAAAGTGGCGGAGGAGTGGGGTGTTCTGGGCAACTTCTCGCCGACGCCCATCGTCGTGGGCGGAGTCCCTTTTGACTGCACCGAAAAACTCTTCCAGGTGATGAAGTTCACTGACTTGGAGTCCCGAAAGATTATCTATGCCCAGAAGGGCCAGCCCATCAAGATGAAGGCCAAGCATCAAGAGAAAGTTGGCGTCGTCCGTGAGGACTGGGGACGAATCTTCATCGATGCAATGAAGTTCTGCTTGATGCAGAAATATCACCAGAGCGAGATCTTTAGGAACGAACTGGAGCGTTCGAAAGGTCTGTTCATTGTCGAGCAGCAGGCCAATCCTCGACGCCCGGCAGGAGCGTATAGCGCCAAGTTGAGCGACGATGGCAAAACCTGGACTGGCCCGAACATCATGGGACGACTCCTGATGAAGCTCCGCGACCAGGGCACGCTGGAGTATAATCTCCCTGCAGATGCAATGGACTTCTCGGATCTTCTCTGAAAGAATCGCAGTTGCTTCCTGTATGTATTAGAAACACGAAGCAATATGACAGACATCAAACAGACCCTTAAGGCAGTCATCCTATTTATAAAAAGGACAACCTCATCGGTTGCCCTTAAATGTCCTTCCGTTCTGTGCCAAGCAAATATTGCTTGCAACCTCACGATTAGTGATTAACACGGAGGCTCGATGCAAAGATAATGACAAATATTAGTTTTACCAAAATAGTCAGGGAATCATATTATAAAAGAGGAGATGTATTTGTTTCAACAACGACATTTGATGATAGTGGCGTACTATCTTCCGATTACATCATACAAAGAATACTGACAGCACTTAACCTTCAGAGTATAGGCCCGCCCACATACTAAACTTCCATAACCCCTAATGGGGTAGTTCTAAGGCTGAGAGTGTCGGACCACGGCGTTAATCTTTCTACTTGGTATGCGAAGAACAAGGATGAAATTGTTCCCCTAAAGGACAGTAACAATGTTGCTATTACAATCCTTCCGAACAGGCAAGAATGTGAACGGGAGAAGATTCCATTCCCGCCAAAGGCCATTAACAAAACAACAGGGCTCTTTTCTGGATTCTTACAGATATTTTTTCGGAATTCAGAAATCCGGCAATCGGTAATTCTGCGTAAGAATATCCGTGGACTTCAGTATAAGTAGGAGAAAGAACACAAACAAGCACGATAAAGAAAGGTAGCCTATGTCGATATGCATACAGATGATTCAGAAGTCCCCGGTTGTCTTTACTCAGTACGACCCTGCCAGTGTTATAAATCATACCGACCTGACATTCGTGTCAGGCAGAGCCTCGCACAGGAGTCAGGCTATTTCCTGGCTTTGGCTTTGCTATGGACGATCTGTTCTGGCCGATGTTGACCCTTGTATGGAGGCTAACGAGGGTGCAGCCGCAACCCTTGCTCTCACATCCTGTTACAAGAGCCTCTCTCAAATGGACGTAAGCCATTTGCCGGAAGGTAGTTTTGAGTTGAGGGTAGGGGATGCCTGTTTGTATTTGACGGAAACGGAGGCTGGAGATGTATTCCTTTATTTCTTCTCTCCGGAGCCGTGTTTCAATCGTTGTGAAGAATGCCGGATTGACTTGACGGACTTTGGAAGCGATGCGGCCGCCTGTTTTATAGCGACATTGTTTGACTCATACGGACGCATAGTCAGGTATTGCGACGGGAAAGTGGGTCAAAGACATTGGGAACAAGAAGCCAAAAACGCTTGATAATGATCGTGAATATCTGATATTTTGGCGCATTGAGCACAAGTATTTAAATTAGTTCCCAAAAAACAAAGGAGCTATTATGGAATTGATAAGTACGTTGTTTAGTGATTATTATTGGTTTGGCGTTTTTGTTGCAGCACTAAGCATTTATGCTGGAATTTGGATTTATAAAATGGCCTTTCAAAAGGTTTATACATTTGAACGTAACAGACCGTATATCTTGTTTGCGTTTGTCTTTGTCTTTTTGAGTTGGTATGTACCCCTTATTCTGTTGGGGATAGTTGCAGTTATTTTTATTGTTTGGATAATTGAGTGGGTAATTGATTCGTTTTTTACTAATTTTTTTAGGTAGAAGTGTGGTCCCCCTTTGGTTGGGGCTAGTGCCTTCGTGACTATTACAGCCATTATCGTTACGTTATTTTCCAAGTTGTGTTTTAGGAAACGACCTGATTTTTCAGGGAAACAGGACTTGGGTATCGTGGCCGTACTCAATGTTGAAACCTGATCACTTTTGACAGAAAAGCGATGGCTTGGTCTTCCCCGTAGCCTTCTTCCCAATCCTTGATATTCGCTGAAATAAGAATATCATAATAAGAAAGCCTTACCAGCCTTACCAGTATTTCCGCTGCGGGATCACAGGGCTGCTGGCGGACGATATAGTCGCCTTTTATGCCGTCTATTTGGCAGGGATGCACAAAGACATCAATAGACGGCGTCAGCGAATAGGGGATAGACAAGCTATTGAGGTATTCTTCGGCGTAGTAATCGATATCCGCCGTCTCTCCATATAAGTAATTCTCGATTCGGATAGTGTCAAATAGTTCGTCTTCTTTTGGTGGCACCAGAATGTAATTTTCGTAAGAAACAGACATTCCGGATTCTTCGTCCGAGGCCTCCTCCAAACTGAATCGGCACGACCAGCCATCAGGGAGATTAAACTGGATTGATGGTTTATTGTTCATGGCTCTTTTGTATTGTTTTACAAATATACAGTTTTTGGGGAATACTCTTTCATAATGTGTGGCATGTTTTTTTGGTATTTTGGCGCTGCGGCCGTAAGCATAGGTTGTCTTCGCTCTTTCCATCTCGTGAGGTGTATTCCGCGGTTTTTTAAAAATTTATTATTGCCCCATTATAAGGGGATTACGGAGTACTAACCCAAACATGCACGAGACTATGAAGACGAATTCCTGCACTGGACTGAGAACCTATGATGAAATGGTAAACAATGCTATTCCTACAGGGGATGGCAGATATACCACCGCAAAGGATGTGGAAGCATTCTTTACTTCCTTGGCGGAAGACTTCTTTCCGAAAGGAAAGGCTTGGCCTGAGCGCAGAATGCCAAATCGTCCTCATCTGCAGGCCCCGGAATCAGTAGCGTATCTTCAGATACCCGGATCCCATAGGCGACATCTCTGAAGCGCCCGGGTTGCGGCTCGAGAATACCGGAAGCAACGAGTGCTTTAATGTCTCTCTCGGCCGTATCGACGGATACGGATGCAATCTTCGCCCAATTCTTTACCTTCAGTTTCCCGGCATATCCGTCGAGATAGGTGTTCAGCACCTGCTTTTGTCGGTCTGTGATGGCGTCTTGCGCGTGCGTCTGCCAGAAGATAGCTTTGTTCAGGATGGACGACAGCATCTCCTCTGCACTCTCAATAGCGCGAATCATACAATCGAGATACCAGTCAATCCAGACGGTGATGTCCACACCCCCTTTCTGGCAGCGCTCGAGAATGTCATTATACTTGCGTTTTTCTTTATTGATCTGGCGCGAAATGCTGAAATAGCGAAGGGATGAGTTTTCGGCCTGGCTCAGTGCCATATCTGCGATAGCCCGGCTGATTCGGCCATTCCCGTCATCGAAAGGGTGAATGCTCACAAACCAGAAATGCGCGACAGCCGATTTAACGTAATCCTTTGGCGTAGAATCGGCATTGAACCAGCCAAGAAACTTCTCCATCTCGCCGGGAACAAGTTCTGCGGCCGGTGCGTGATAATGGACTTTCTCCCGCTCCAAAGTGCCCGAAATGACGTCCAAATCATCGACCCTGTACTTCCCGACATTGATGACCTCCATACCGCTTCTGCCCGTTGGGAATAGGCAGTTGTGCCATCCGAAAAGCCGGTCATCAGTCAGAGGCTTCGCATAGTTCCCTACTGCATCCAACATCATCTCAACGACTCCGTCGACATAGTGCGTAGGCTCCGTCTCGTTCGTAATATGGACACCCATCCTTCTTGCCACCGAAGAACGTACCTGGTCGGAGTTCAAGGCGACGCCTTCAATCTCGGATGATGCGACAATATCGTGCGTCAAAGCCTCGACGCCTGCCTGTTGCTGGACATCGAATCCAATGACCGACAGCCGCCCTTCAAGGAAACCGGCGGCCTTGTTCACCTTCGCGAGTTTAGGGCCGATGCGGGTCTGGTCCCAGGTAAAATTCGGCCAACCCCCTGTCTGATGAATGTACATATCTTTCTCATTTTTCTGCAAATATAATCATTTGCGGGATATAAACCGCAAATTTTGCGGATTATTATCCGCAGCAACGTCTTAAGCCTCTGTTGCCAACGACTCGGATCACGGGTTCGTGTGCCAGTTTGGCCCGATGTTAAGAATTTTCTTGGCTTACAGCCCCAAAAAAGTGAAAAAGATGAAACTTTTATGAATTTTTCCGTAAAATGGGTGTAAGAATTCCGGATTTGGCCGGTATATTGCAAATGTGAGAAACGCAGTTCTTTGACATCAGCCTCAAGTTCGCCACCCGGACCATGGTTCCCATTTTCGCGAACGTTCATTATTTAAAATTTTAATTGCGAACGGAACCATCAAAAAGAACTTGACGCCCATGAAGAATATCTGCACCCACACGAATGCCACTTTCACCACCGCCGACGGCAAAACCTTTTCCTATCAGGAGATTTTCGAATCAGTGAAAACGAGTGTCGAAATCTACGGTTCAACCGGCGGGAGGTTACTGTCTGTCGAAGATCTTGAAGATTTGTTTCAGGATGCCATTCTCAAGGTTCTGCGCTATCATGGAGGTTATGATCCCGGCAAATCCCAGTTGAAGACCTGGGCAGCCGTAATCTCCAGAAGCGCTCAGGTGGACGCTTACAAGAAGCGCTTAAAACAACTTGTTATGTTTGTGGACCCTGAGCAACCTTGCGAGGAAGGCGCTGAACCGGATGGCTCATTCTTTGACAGAGTCCCCGGTGGTAGTCAGGCTGACCTTGAAGTGGAAGGAAACGAAGCCATGGATCGTATCATGAAAGCCATTGATTCTCTTTGCGAGAACTACCGGTTCGTCATCTCCCTGCAACTGGAGGAGATGAAACCCCAGAAGATGGCCGAAGTGATCGGTTGCACGGCCGATGCCGCCGGAACACGCCTTTTCCGGGCTCGTAATGCGCTCTTAAAAAGGCTTGGCAAGCCCTTCCTTTCCGAATATGGAATCGTCGCCTGAGGATCTCTCATTGAAAGCCGCCGGCCCTGTTCAACAGGGCCGGCGGCTTTCAATAGTTTATCTTTGCGAAAAATACATGGTATGAAAGCACTCATTACTGATTTAGGAAATCCTAAAAGAACGCCAGAAGAAATTAAAGAAAGTGGAAGATTGTTTTTCAATAGAGGTGAGTTAAATGATGATATTGCCCTTGCACTTGTGGATAAGCAAAGGGAACGATATACCTGTTTACACCAAATCCATCGTAAATAATTGAAGTCCAGACGAAAAAGTCTGGACTTTTTTGTAATAAAACCATATCCTGATGGTATAAATAGACAAATACCAATGGATATGAAACTTGAACTTGAACATGAACATTTCGATTCCCTTATCTCTCTTGTCAATCACTTCAACAGTGAAAAGCGTTGCCGTGATTTCATCACTGAACAAAGATGGGGTAAAGTCGTTGTATGCCCTTTCTGTGGCTCCGTTCACATTTATAGATGCTCCAATGGAGATAATCAATTCAAGTGCGGTGACTGTCATAAACGTTTCTCTTGCCTTGTGGGGACAATCTTTCAGAACACGAAAATCTCCCTTCAAAAATGGTTCATGGCAATCTATCTCATCAGTAGCCATAAGAAGGGCATATCTTCCCATCAGTTGGGAAGGGACTTGCATATCACACAGAAAACCGCATGGTTCATTCTGCATAAGGTTCGTACTCTGTTCAAGCAATACGATGACATTGCACTTGATGGCTTGGTTGAAGTTGATGAAATGTATCTTGGTGGAAGGGAATCCAACAAGCACGAATCCAAGAAGGTGGAAGGTACGCAGGGTAGGAGTACGAAGACGAAAACCCCTATTTTCGGTATGGTTGCAAGATATGGAGAAGCAAGGGCTATTGCGGTTACTGACACGAGGGCAGCGATCTTAATGCCAATTATTAAGCAGTTCATTGCTGACAATGCATACATTTTCACTGATGAACATGCAGCATATTGTGGTCTTGATAGAGAGGGTTATAAGCATGGTGTTATTCATCATGGGAATAAGGAATATGTTTGTGGGGATGTGACCACCAACAGTGTGGAGGGATTCTGGGCACATTTCAAGAGGTGCATCTTTGGTATTTATCACTATGTGAGTGTGGAGTATTTGCAGCAGTATATCAATGAGGCCGTGTTCAGGTGGAATACAAGAAAAAGTAGCGAATCACGGAGGTTCGCTGCTATGTTTCAGAAAGCATTATGTGTGTGTTCCTATGAGGATGTGAAGATGGCGGCTTAATCACCATTCTTCAAGTCTAAATGAATCACGAGAAACCTTTTCAGCCCATTGTCCCACTTTTTGAGACCACTCATCTCTATGTTCTCTACAAATTGAGGATATTTTGCCCGCTGCCTTTGATATTATCCTTCCCAGCAATAAACAATCATCACATTCATTGATGCTTGACATTATTTGCCTTTCATAAGCGAAGAAGTCTGCGTTACCTTCTTCCGTATCGGGGAAGAACCTTTCATTCAATACCTTCTTCACACTCTCAGCGACAATCTTTCTGAGGGTGTTTTCATTTAGTTTTATTACATTCTTTTTCATATTGTTTGTATTTTTTGATTCTTCGATTGAGGAGTCCATCCCGTGATTCCATTTGGTTGATGGTACGGTGTCCCCATTGTTAGTTGTCGTAGTGTTTTGTGCCACATACTCTCCAACAACATCAGATTCGGTTGCCATTCCTAACGGGTCAACGAATGAACCGCTTGCTGCGGCTCGGATTGCTTTTGTCAGCATTGCGATTTCTTTATCGGAGAGTGTTGAACCATCGGTTAAATCATAAACATATTCCGTTACAGATATTTGCCTTTTTACAGGCTCGTGTAGCAAGACATTCCCCGCATAATCGTTGTCCCTGAAAACTATACTGATTCTTGTTGATGGTGATTGCCCTCTATATTGTCTGAAAGCCCAAGTATTGATGTCTGTCTTATGGTTTGATATTCGTATTTCAACATTTTGATAGGAACCATTAGACACGGTTAAGTACCAAGAGTCATCTTCATCCAAACTCTTTCCGTTTCTTGGTATCTCCAGATTGTTTACTAATTGAGATATTATTCGCTTAACATTAGGTTGCATCATAGCATAGTCATTTCTGAATAAATAGTTTCTTGAAGAGAAAAAACCTTATCTTTGTGAAAAAGACGGTTATGATTGTTAAGATACGACGACAAATAGAAAGTCTTTTAGACGACGAGTATTTACGCGAGTTGGCAATGCCCGCCCCGTTTGAGGATAGTGCCGATGATTTATACGACAGGCTTAGTCGTTATGAACTTAATCCGCAAGACATAGCCTACAACCCAAAAGAATCTTTTGCCATTATTAGTTCTGAACGAGAGCCAAAAGGCGTTTTTGGATATGTCTTATTTGATAATCGCCCTTTCCCCTCTGCTAATAGTGAAAACACCCGATTCCATAGACTTTCGTTCATTGAGATGGTGGCTGGGCTTTATGACGAGGATTGGCTTACTGAAACATTTCACGCAATTTTTCACCGTATCATAAAACACGAAACAAAGAAGGATGCCGAGGTAAGAGATGTTGTTTGGTGCGATTACAATGGGGAGTTATTCGTTATGATAATGGATAAAACCTATGATTTGTCCTGTAATATGTTTATGATAGAAGCGCAGAAGATAGCAAACTTTATAAACAAAGCAGTAAACGCACCCTCAGAGTAGGTTGCATTTTTATTCATTTAGTGTAAACTAGTATATCGTTCCCTAAGCAAAAGGGGGAGAACCGTCAAACCGGGGAAAAACCCAGCGCATTCCGGATGTAGTCTGCCTGGCGCAAGAGGAACGCTTTCAGGAGATTCCCCTCGAGGATTTCGATGGAGTCGATCTGGCTCATC
>Ga0256405_10000488_pt1 | contig 131767 bp, 114 predicted proteins | sample RumenRJG_02DNA_FD_189096 | JGI IMG/M metagenome (GOLD analysis project Ga0256405, IMG submission 189096) | Bovine rumen microbial communities from Lethbridge, Alberta, Canada - RJG_02 | ecosystem: Host-associated > Mammals > Digestive system > Stomach > Rumen | place: Canada: Alberta... | reverse complement strand
TTAGAGACAGAATAAAATACAACCCTGATTATGTCTATCAGATAAATAAATCAGCTGCATAGATACTCAAATGTTAAATATATAGTTAAATCGCATAATATGTTTGGAATTTACCATAGAATGCGGTTCTACTGATCACTTTTTGAAGTTTCTGTATTACACATTGTTCTTAACTCCCCATGATCCTTTCCCAATATCTCTCGTGCCAAGCGAGTAAGTTCGTCGGTGTCTATTTTCTCCAACGTCACGACTTCTGGTTCAAGATCGAGCAGGAACTGCATATATGTGGGGAGGGTCAGGAGATCGCCATCGCGGCCTATGTTGTAGTCGCCAAACTTGATGAAATGCTTCACGCCGTATTTCTCGGGATGTTTCCTAACGGTGGAGATGCTTTTGGCCTGTGCTGTTTTGGCTTTCACCTCTACAGGCACACACTCGCCCTTGTAGCGGATGAGGAAATCCAGCTCCATACCGGAGTCTTTCTGAAGGTAGTAGAGGCTTTGGCCTTTTTTGATAAGCGTATCAGCCATCAGATTCTCATAGATGGCTCCTTTGAAACCACCCAGATTGCCTTGCAGAATGTCGGCCCTTGTAGCACCGCCCAACATCGCAACGAGCATTCCAATGTCGGCGGTATAGACCTTGAACACATTGTCTATCGCGTTGCCCTCCAACGGCAGGCCGGTAATGTTGGAGTTGTAGCATCGGCGAATGATGTCGGCATCTTCCAACCATTGCAGCGAGTCTTTGTAGAACACACCACGACCGCCACTCTCTACTTTAGAGTACTGGTACTTTTTATTTTCTTTGGCCAGTTGCTTAGGGATGGCATTGAAGCAGGCACGAATGTGGGGTTTGTCCTTGTCTTCGGCATACTTCACCATATCCGAACGATACTCCTTGAGGATGGATTTCCAAACCTCGTTCACCTCATTCATGTTCCCCGTCTCTATCAGGGCATTGACAGCAGCAGGGAGTCCGCCTACGGCAACATAACGGTACAGCAGCGTTTTCATGGCCACATGGATGCCCTCTGGTACGGGTTTCTCCTCTGCCAGACAACGCTTCAGCACATCGATGATTTCCTCGCTCATGTTGTTTGCCCAAAGGAACTCCTCAAAGTCGAGCGGGTACATCTCGACAATCTGTTCATAGCCCACAGGAACTGAATTACTGCCCTTATTCTGCTTGGCAACTTTTCTTGTGCGCTTCTTTTTTTCATCCTGGCCGTAGCCCTGCACACCAAGCAACGAACCAGTGGCAATGATGTCATAGCGACCATCCTCCTTGAAGAATTTCAGACTTGTGCGGGCTTCAGGGCAGTCCTGAATCTCGTCGAGAATAATGCACGTCTCGCCAGGAACAAACTTGGCATTGCGCATCTGAGCCGACAAGTTGAGGATGATGGTGTCGGCATCCTTAGACCCGTAAAAGGCCGTCTTTCTTTCCTCTTGCTTGAAGAAGTTGATATAAACAACGTGCTCATAGTTCTCTTCAGCAAACTGCTGTGCAATGAAGGTCTTACCGCATTGGCGTATACCCATTATAACCAGCGGCTTGTGGTTCGGACGCTCTTTCCACTCTTTTAATGTCCCTGTTATTCTTCTTCTTAGTGCCATAATACATCAATTTTGGTGCAAAGATACATTTTTCCAGCGACTTTTGCAATAGTTGATGTCATTTTCCCAGCGACTTTTAACTATTTTAATGCTTTTTCCCTAGTGTATTTCTTATTAGATCATGGGGTCGGTTGATCATGGAGTCGGTTCTAGTGATCATTCGGTGAACACCTATACGGGTGACGGCGTACTGCAGAAAGACGTCCTCGACAGCATGCCCGCCGTCGAAGAGACGCAGTATGTGCGCCACGTCCGCTTCGACCGGCCCCTGAAGGTAATGATGGACGGCAAGAAGCAGCACGGCGTCGTACTGCTGCCATCATAATAAAACTTAAATTTCACAAGTTTGTGATTCACAAGTTTGTGAAATTTCTTCTTTTTTGCTATCTTTGCCCTCAAATTCAGCGAGTTATGGAGAAGAGTTTCGTTTATGGAGTAGCCGTTAATGACTACAATTTCACAGGGCGAGAAGAAGAGACACGCCGCCTAAAAGCCAATTTTGAGAATGGTCTCAACTCTATTCTCATCTCACCTCGTCGCTGGGGTAAGACATCATTGGTAGACCATGTCTGTCGACAGTTGGAGGGAAGCGACATTATTACTGTTCGCTTGGATATCTTCGGATGTAAAAGCGAATACGATTTCTATAATGTCCTGGCTGCTGCTGTACTGAAACAGACGGCTTCTAAAGTCCAATTATGGATGGATGAAGCAAAGGACTTTCTGGTACGGCTTACCCCAAGAATAAACATCCCTGTAGATGCGACCTCAGAAATCAGCGTTTCTCTCGGCATTACCCCTGAGACCCATAGTCCTGAAGAGGTGCTCAACATGGTGGAGGTGATAGCCAAGCAAAAGAACCAGCATATAGTCGTCTGCATTGACGAGTTTCAGCAAGTGGGTGAGTTTGAAAACACCAAATCAGTACAGGCCACCCTTCGTTCTGTATGGCAGCATCATCACTATACGTCTTATTGTCTTTACGGCAGCAGGCGGCACATGATGAGCAAGATATTCCTTAACCGAAGTATGCCGTTCTATCAGTTTGGCGATTTGATGTGGCTTCAAAAGATTCCCACATCCGATTGGATTGGCTATATCGTCAGCCATTTCGAGCGTGCAGGCAGGCACATCTCTGAGGAGATGGTCACGAAAATCTGTGAGTCAGTTGACCACTATCCGTCATACGTACAACATCTGTCATCCATCGTCCTCAACCATACGCCACAAGGAGGAGTGGCAACGGAAGATTTGCTGCCATTGGCCATTAAGGAATTGATAAGTACCAATGAGGCTCTTTACATGCAACAGATAGAACCGCTGTCTGGCTATCAGATGAATCTGCTGCGTGCCATCGTTTCAGGCATACACTCAGGCTACAATGAGAAAAAGGTCCGTGCCCTGTTCGATTTGGGCACTCCTTCTAATATGGTACGCCTGCGCGATGCTCTTATAGAGCGTGACATCATCTATTCAGAAATGCGCCAGCTCTATTTGACAGACCCTGTTTTCTCCCTTTGGTTCAGACAACGTTTCCTGTAAATACACCCATATTGGGCGAAATCGCAGGCCCAGACGCTCACGCGCCCGGGCCTGCATAGAAACTAATTTACATAACTAATAAAATAACTTGGCTCGGCACCTCGCGGTGTATTCGTGAGCCATTCTAACAATCATAATCAATTATTATGATTTATAGGATAAAGTGCACACAGGGGATTGCATTGCAACGCCACACTCTCAAAGAGAGAACTGTCCCCCTGTGCACTTGAGGGATTACCACTCTTCTTCGTCGTCGAAGTCGAAGCTACGAGACTCTGCACCTTCAGCAGTGCTAACAGGGTCACCATAGCCAAGAGTTGAATTAGCTAACATCTGCTGGGTAGCTATCTTTATAACTTCCAACTCGGGATTAATATATGTCTTTTTCATATCGTTGTCCTCCATGATTATTTGATTACTACTTTCTTTCCATTCACGATATACAGTCCACGAGTTGGATCAACAACCCTGCGGCCTTGTAGGTCGAAATACTCATTATGCATTATGCATTGTGAATTATGCATTGTAGAAATGCCTGTTGTCTCATCACCGCCAAATACGAAGCTCAGTTCGCGGGCAGCAGCAGGAACGTCGGATGTCAAGAGATATGCTTTGCCTGCAGGAATGCTGCTAGCGGCAGTTACCTTGTGGAATAGACCTCCCTGCATTATATAAGCTTCGTTAGCAGCAATAGTTGTTGCCGTAACGGCAGCTTTCAACTTATTGGTACCATCAAAAGAAGCATCATTCTTTACGGGAATAGAATAAGTTTGGCCAGCCGTACCCTTCAGAATAACACCCGTTGAAGCCGGAGCCTCATCAATAGCATCCAACGTTACAGCACTTGCCGAGATTTCAGAAGCCACATATGCTACCAGACCTACCGGTGTTGCACTAGAGAAATCAAGACCGAATGCTTTTGCTAACGTTGAATAACCACTAGTAGCTATAGTTACATTAACAGCAACAGCAGTCATTTCATCAACGTTTTTAACACCTGGTTTGCCAAAATATTTAAGAATATCACCCTTTAATAACACTTGCGTAGATCCGATATGAACTGGATTATCAACTACATTAAAACCTGTTCTAATAGCACCACTACTTGGCATTTGAACAGGAATAGTGGATAATGTGTTACTAGGATCATCGGCTAGTGCAATATTTGATGCTTGGAATTCACTGCTAGTTGTGGTAAATTTACTACTGCTATTATAGCAACCTACGATATAACCTATCACATATACATCACCTTGTCCGCTTGCAGGGGTTGAAGTGGAGGAAGGAGCAGCAGAAATAACCTCAGCCACAGTGTAAGGATTATACTTTGATCCTTTTACAGTCGGGTCTACAACGTTAATGGTGTATGAAACAGTCTTAGCTTTATAGCTATTGTTGCCTGCGAATATTGCTTTAACGGTAGCCGTTCCTACTGTGCTAGTATTGACTGTAACAACGCCAGCAGGGGTTACAGATGCCAAACCAGCAGTACCTTCAACCGTATAGGTTAATTCCAAAGAATTAGGATTGTTCAATGTTGGCAGAGTATATGAAACTGCATCCTTAAAGATTTCTACTGAATTTTCACTCCAAGACAATGTCGCAGCTGGTCTAACATCGTTAACAGTAAGTGTATAGGAGGCCGTTGATTGAGTAAATTTACCATCGATTGCAGCAGCTGTAGCAACAACTTGAACGCTACCACCCTTAGTGGGGGTAACCTCGCCTGTACTAGCATTTATCGTTGCACCACATGTATTTGTAGAACCTATAGAATAAGTAACAGAAGCACCAGCCGTTGATGAATACCCAGATGCCGTCGTAGCTGTTTGGGTATAGGTAAGGCTAGTTGGCCAATCGATAGACGGATTCTCTGTTGCAAAAGAAGCGCCAGATGACGGAGTAGAGGATGGTGTATAAGTAATGACTATTTTGTTAAGATACATCGCCTTTTGTTTTGTCTGAGTCAAGGTTATTTGGATTGCTCCTGATTTACTACCAGAGAATGTTAACTGTCCAGGGGTCTCTCTTGTTGCACTGGGAACTTTCATGTTTTGAGAACCCCAAGATGTTCCGCCAACAGAAACTGCAACTGTTGCACCTCCATTAGTACCAGTTTGCGAATAAACATCTACTTGCGTTATTGTTCCAGTGATACTTGAGGTACTTAAAACAACATTACCCTGTGTAGAACCGGTGCCAAATTGTTCTCCTGAGTAATCATTTATCCAGTTGTTGCCTATAGATGCACTATTATTCGTCACAGCCCAGACAACACTACCATCTGTCAAACCACTAGTTGAGATTTTTTTTGAACTTGACAATTGCAAAGTATACGAATCCGCCCACACACTCGAACTTCCTGCTACCAGGGCGCATAGCAGGAGCACTGTTTTCATAAGTAATAGTTTTTTCATAATGTTGTATTTTTAGAAGTTAGTTGTTAGTTTCTTCGCTTCAGTCTGGTTGGGAAGCCTGGACTAACCTTATATAAATAAAGAAGCGCAGACCCCTCCATACTCCACGACAGGTCTGCGACAACCTCCATAACTATATGTCGAAGTCTACGCACATGGCGCATACTTCAATAGTTATGAGTTTGCTCTTATTTTCCCTTTCGAGGTCGCAGTTCGTCGTGGAATTGAGCAAAAATAAAATGTCTGTCGCACAGCCGAGGCCACACGACGATGCAAAGATAGTGTTTATCTTTGAAACGGCCAAAAGAAAAGTGGAAAAAGTTTCTTTCACGAACTTTTTCGGACTCAGAAGGTATATACCCCCTGAGTAAAAAGAGCGAAATCCTGCATTTCCTGCACTTGCTGTTGAGTATCAATAAGTTAGATTCAATTTTCCTACACTGAAAGTGTCACTTTTCCTACACTGCGACGGAGCGAGTTACAGAGTGCGCCTTTCAGTGTAACTTCAGTGTAGGAATCAGTGTAGGAAATTTCAGCGTAAGTCTCTGACTGTCAGCATCAAGTGTAGGAAATGTAGGATTTTGACAACTGAAGTCGTGTATAGACGATGTCAAAGCTATGCATTAACAATGTGAAAACGTAGTTTTGACGAGGTGAAAACATAGTTTTGACAACGCGAAAACATAGTATTCAGCGAGTGAAAACATAGTATTCACAACGGGACTGCAAAACAGACTATCAGAAAGGAAAAAGGTCTCCGCATCCGCAGAGGATGCAGAGACCTACGAACTATATATTGAAGAAAAAATTATTTCTTCGGTTAACTACAGCTTACTGGATGGTAATCTTCAGCAGATCGAAGCCGTGACCAACCACCTGCAGGTTACCACCGTTGAGCAGCTCCATCGACTTCTCGGTGAACTTGAAGTCGACATAGGTGTCCTCGAAGTTGATGGTAACGTCGCCACGATTCGGATCGACACCGCCCTTGACAATGTCGGCCCAGCCTACAGCGGCACAACCAATGCAGTAGTCGTCGGCCGTACGCTTCACATAGAGGCGGAGCACTGAGCCTACACCTGCCATGCCCTTCAGGACAGAGGTCACTGTACCATTATCTTCCCAGATAGTACCCCAGTCAATGGCGTGCTTGCCTGCCCACAGCTCTTCTTCGCTGGGCTGGATGATGGTGATCTTGGTGACGTTGAAGCCGTGACCAACTACCTGCAGGTTACCGCTGTTGATCAGCTCCATGGACTTGTTGGTCAGCACGAAGTCGACATAGGTATCCTCGAAGTTGATGTTTACGTCGCCACGATTCGGATCGACACCACCCTTGACAATGTCGGCCCAGCCTACAGCGGCACAACCCTTGGCATACTCAGTGTCAGTACGCTTGACATAGAGGCGGAGGATGGCACGAGGCTTAGCCAGCTTCTTGAGCTCTGTGGTGACAGTACCGTTGTCTTCCCAGATGGTGCCCCAGTCAACGGCATGGTTGCCCTGCCAGAGAATATCCTCGGCGATGAGCGACACCTTGATGGATGCAACGTCGACCAGCTGGTCGTCCTGGATGAACTTGACTGCAGAGCCACTGGCAGTTGTAGCCTTCACGTCGAAGGTACCCTCTTCCATTTCCGGCAGCTGAACCACCAAGCTCGAAGCTGTCTGGTTGACGATAGTGCAAGCCTGACCGCCAACAGTCAGCGTAGCAACGTTGTTGAGGTTAGAGCCAGCGAAGCTGACCTGTCCGCCAGACATTCCGATGAAGTCGGACTGGTTGATGATGACCTGAGCAACACTGACGGAAGCGGCATCAACGAGTGCGCCGTCCTTGATGAACATCACGTTGGCGCCGCTCTTAGTGGTGGCCTGCATGGTGTAGTTGCCATCGGCCAATGCGGGCAACTCGACCACCAGCTTGTCGGCCTGCTGGCTGACGATGGTACAGGGCTGACCGTTGACAGCCACAGCAGCCACTTCATCAAGCTTACGACCCGAGAAGGTCAGCTGTCCGGGCAATGCGCTGATAAAGACAGACTCGGTGACAATGGCCTGACCAGAGATATTCACGATGCCACCACCATAAGACACGCCTTCAGCATTGATGAGTGACAAGCGGTATTGTCCTTCAGGAATGTCGGCAGGAATGGTATACTGAATGTGGTCAGCAGTAGCGCTGGTCACATCCATCTCGCGGCCGTTGATCTTTACCTTTGCTACATAAGCCATGTTGCTACCACTCAGCGTAACGGTGGTGCCTGCTTCCTGGTAGCGCTCCATAATGTCGTTACCAGCTACAGGGTCGCCATCCAGAGGGCTCACCGTCAGCTTCATCTCGCGTGAAGTCTTTTTGCCCTGAACGGTAGTAGCCTCTATCTTCAGCTGATAGTCGCCAGCCTCGAAAGCCTTGTCAATGTTAGCACCAGTCCACGCCTCATCGCCGTCGGTATACCATTTCACCGTTGTATAATCGACAGGAGTCACCAGTACTTCAAACTTCAGGTTTTGATCGCGGTCGATGCTGAATCCGCCGTCAGGGAAGTCGGTATTCAGAATGCGGGGAACATCGTCTGGACCGGCAGTGAAGAAAGCCTCCTCGTCTTTAGAGCAGCTTGTGAAGGCTGCAACAAAACCGCAGCATACGAGGCAAGTTGTTAAAATATTCTTGATTTTCATAATCATTCTATCTTTAATATTTGTCTAATCGTTCTTTAGGTAAAAAGAATTACTCCACGTGAATAGGATTCTTGTCCCACCAGAGGCGGTGATGCCAGTCATCCTTACCGCCCATGCGGTCGAGGGCTTCCTGATAGTTCTCTTTATTGTACTTCTCCTCAAGGATAGGATAGCACAGACGAACAGGAGTGGTCAGATTATCATCATCGTAGGTAAAGTCGCTGGTGAACCGCGGGAAACGCTTGGTATCGGTACGGTCGGGCAGCACAGGATAGTCAGAACGACGCAGGTTTGCCCAGCCCTCAGCAGGGTTCATCAGGTGCAGAATCCAAGCCTGCAGGTTGATAGCCTCGCGTGCCTTCTCCGGATCTGTAAAGTCGCTCTTGCCAGCCATATCGTTCACATAGGTGGTAATCTCAGTCTCGGTGATGACGTCGTCACTGGGCATATAGTACTTGTTGATTTGCAGCAAGGCCTCCGTAGTGCCCTTCTTATAGTGGTCTGCAACGCTACCATCGACATTCCAGCCCTTGCTCTTAGCCTCAGCCAGCAGGAACTCTACCTCAGCATAGGTGAGCAGGATGCCTGGGCGGTCGGGCATACAGAAGTTGATAGACAGGAAGGGACGCATCATACGAGCGGGGAAGTTGTTCTTCAGGAGTCCTGCCTCGGGATACTTCTTGCACAGGTCGTACAAGGTGGGGAACTTGGCTTTGACAGTTTCATCATCCGGTCCGTTCACCCAGTTGTTCCACCAGGCAGCACCGACGTTACAGGGATGGATGTTCTCAGCAGCCAGGAAACGGTCTTCGTTCGAGGTAATCGCGTCGCCCAGCACATAGGAAAGGACTTCGTCTGTCAGGTCGATGTTCATGTTGTCGGGATTGATCTCACTACGCATAAGATTGTTGTAGTGACGGCATATCTTATACAGGCGCGGATCCTTGTTTTCGAGCATCTTCTGATAGAGTGTTGCGCAGACGAAAGAAGGCGACGTAGGATCCTGACCATAGAGAATCTCACCTAAGGCATTGGCGCGGAAGTCATAGTCGCGTGAGCCGTCATACAGGGTGAAAGAACTCTTCTGGTAACGGATATAGGCATCATCAGCCGAAGAAGAGATATAGCCGCCGGCATCTTGAATAGCTGCCTCGAACTCAGTCCGAGCCTTGTCCTCGTTGACGTCAGAGATACGCATGGCAAAACGCATGCGCAGTGAGTTGGCATACTTCTTCCACTTGTCGACATCGCCATCATAGTTGGTCACGTCGCCTGTGACAGGATCAACGCCGGTACCCAACTGATCGACACAAGCCTTCAACTCCTCAAAGAAAAAGTTGTAGATATCCTCCTGCTTGTCGAACTTTGGTGTCGGTGTGCCTTCGTTCGGAGCCTTTCTGATGTTCTCCAAACAAGGAATATCACCATAAGTATCGGTCATAACTGACAACAGATAAACGGTATGAATGCGCAGTATGGCATTCAGATTGGGCAGATCAGCAGTATGAGCCATAGCGTCGCGCAGGTTCTTGAGGGCAACGCTGTAATACTGGTCCCAGATAAGACGAGCCTGATCGTCGTTGAAATGGACGCTACCAGCATAGTTGGTGACATTCCAACCACCGGCAAGGTGCTGGGTAAAGCCCGTAATATAGCTACGATAGGTATCCATCAGGCCGAAGTCACCATAGGTCTGCAGCAGGGCGGTGGTCAGCTGAGAGTTGGCATCAATGGTAAGCGTCTTCGTGCTGTCAATATTAACATTACCCATGTGGTCATCACTACACGAAGTAAAACCGACGGCAATTCCGCAGCAGACAAGACCTGCGGTAAGGTATTTCTTGATATTCTTAGTCATCATAATTGTTCCTCCTTCTTAGAATTTAACGTTAACGTTGAAACCATAACTGCGGCGTGATGGCAGCGAACCGTACTCAAGACCCAGTCCGGAGGTGTTGTAACCAGAATCGGGGTCGATATTGGGAATGTTCTTCCAGATGATGAACGGGTTGCGGGCCACGAAGCTCAGGCTCAGGCTCTTCACCACCTTCAGCTTGCTCAGCATCTTCTCGGGGAAGGTATAGCCGAAAGTAATCTCACGGCACTTGACATAAGAGTTGTCGTAGACGAACATGCCAGGAGCATTGTCGGCGGCACTCTTCCAATAAGCCTCGGGATTCACGGGAATGTCATTGGGACGATAGGTGCCGTCAGCATTCTGAATCACACCGGGAACAATGTAACCACGGGCATTGCCTGCAGCACGCCATTCAGCCTCGCTCATGCCTGCTGCCTGACGAGCCTCCTCAGAAGCATACCACTCCTCACGGCCTTCCAATGTAGCTGAAGCCTTACCGGTTTGATAAGCCGAGCGCATAGACATCGAGAAGAGGTCGGCACCGACCTTCACGTCGAAGCCTGCAGAGAGGCGGAAGTTCTTATAGGTAAAGGTAGAATAGAAACCTCCCGTCCAGTCCCATGAGGCATTACCCAGGGTATGTACTTTGTCGTCGACCTCGGGCAGACCCGTAGAGGCGTTGATGATAACGTCACCGTTCTCATTACGCTTGAAATCCTTACCCGTAATGGAGCCATAGTTCTCGCCAACCTCGGCACCTACGGAAACACCACACCACGTAGCTTTCTCAATTTCAAGGTAGTTCGTCGTACCAACGAGCTCCTTCACCTTGTTGACGTTCTTAGAGAAGTTTACGCCTGCATCCCATGCAAAGCCCTTATAGTCGAGCACACGACCGTTGAGTGCAATCTCAATACCCTTGTTCTCAATCTTACCGGCATTGATGAGACGATATGCATAACCAGCAGCAGGCGTACAAGCCATTGCGATAATCTGATCTTTAGAAACTTGGTTGTAGTAGGTAATGTCCACTCCTAAGCGGTTCTGGAAGAATTTCATCTCCAGACCCAGCTCAAACGAATTAGTGCGGGTGGGCTTCAGGTCAGGATTAGGCTGTACGGTATTGCTGATCATACCCATAGAATAGCCTGTATAGGAATATCTGCTATTGGTATAGCTGGTCACCAACTGATAGGGATCGGTATCACTACCCACCTGGGCAAACGAAGCGCGCAACTTACCATAGTTGATCAGGCTCTTGTTCTTGATGAACTCAGAAAAGACAACGCTACCTGAGAGAGACGGATATACATATACATTATTATTAAGAGGGAGCGTCGACGACTTGTCACCACGCAGGGTAGCTTCTAAGTAATAGGTATGCAGGTAACCTACGCTGGCAGAACCGAAGATAGAATTAATCTGCTTGGTGTAAGCTGACTGCTGAACGCTCTGCTCACCATAGTTCATAATGCTGACGACATTCTTCATCTGCTGATTCAGACCTGTAAACGTCGTCGTCAGGTTGTCAACTTTGAAGATGTTACCACCGAGGGTAGCGTTAACGTCGAAGTCGCCAAACTGGTTGTTATACAAAGCCAGCAACTCGGCATTGATGGTGCGGTTCTTGAAGATTTGGCTGGTCATCTGACCGGCAGCCTTACCTGGAGTGGTCTTGGCAATATACTCCTCGAAATTCATGTTGTTGATATCCGTACCGATGGTACCCTGCAACTTCAAGTGGTCGGTAATGTTCCAAATGGCCTTACCTGTGAAGCGGTAGATATCTTTCTTAGATGTATTACCATTCTTATACAAATCCCAATAGGGGTTCTTGTTATACTGGTCGTTACCGTTCCAGTTGGCGTAGTTACCATCGCTGGTCTCGTAGTTCTGCAACCAAGCCTGATTGTAGGTACCAGCAAGGGTCATCAGGTTCTTACCGACGTTGCTCTGAGAGTCACCCAGTGCCGGACGGTTCTTTACATTCTCATGGGTGTAGTTGGCCGTAAAATCAAAGTCAACAGGACCTGCAGAAGTATTGACACGCAGATTGAAGTTATCACGACTCATGTGAGTATTGGGAAGAATGTCCTTGTTTCTCATGTCTGTCACAGAGAAGCGAACACCTGTTTTACCCGAATTCACCGAGAGAATCGCTGTGTTCTGGGCGGTAAGACCTGTGCGGAAGAAGTTGGAGATATTGTCCTTATACATCTGGAAAGGACGCTGCACGCCATCGAAATATTCCACCAGCTGATTGTCTGCCTTGGGACCCCAGCTCATATTGGTACCAGAGTTAGCCGTCTTACTGAACTGACCGCCATAACCCATACCATAAATCTGCTGGATATCATCCCACTGTGCATTCTGCACGTCGAAAGTCAGTGAACCGTTGTATTCTACACCAAACTTGTCCTTCTCGGCCTTCTTCGTGGTGATCAGAATGACACCATGAGAAGCGCGGCTACCATACAGGGCTGAAGCGGCAGGACCTTTCAGTACGGTCATATTCTCGATATCATCAGGGTTGATGGCTGAGATACCATCACCAAGGTCATAACCACCAGCCGTACCCGCACTACCAAAGTTGGTGTTATCCAAGGGTACACCATCAATCACATAGAGGGGTTGGTTATCACCGGTAATCTCCGTATTACCACGCAACATAACGCGTGTAGAACCCGAAGCACCACCGGCAGTATTCTGTACTACCAGACCGGCCACCTTACCGGAAAGTGAGTTGATAACGTTGGTTTCCTTGGCCTTGGTCAGCTCTTCACCTTTTACTTCAGAGAGGGCATAACCCAGTGCCTTGCGATCGCGCTTGATACCCAAAGCGGTAACAACCACCTCGCTCAACTGAGTCTTGTCCTCATCCATCATAATCTTCATGCCGTTCTGGGCCTTTACCTGCTTGGAAGTGTAACCAACATAGCTCACCTCAAGCATGTCGCCGGGCTTACATTTAACCGTAAAATTACCATCCATGTCGGTAATAGCACCGTTGTTTGTGCCAACCACCTTGACCGTAGCACCAATCAACGGACCGTTGGCATCTTCCACGACACCTTTAACAACATGGTCGCTTTGGGCAACAGAAGTCGTCGCCGTACGGCTACCCTCTGCGGCTGACGCCGACAGTGGCATCCACATCGTGCCTGCACAAAGCAGACAGAGAAGCATTTTTGTTTTCATCATGTTTTGTTCGTTTTAAGTTATATTTTGTTATTCACGAGTTTTCGTGGTGCAAAAGTAGACAATCCCCATAGAATAGGAGTTTGAAGGCATACAAAAAAGGTTTGAAAAAGACATTATGTCAGTTTTCAAACCTTTTATGATAGTTTTTATACACTATTTCTTAATGGGATAAATATAGAGCAGTCCCAACATAACGCAGGCGATGACAGCCGGTATGATAGAGAACAATGCCCATATCATCTCGCTGACAGCAGCGGCATCGGTAATCGTGATGATGGTCTGTCCTGCGTCATCGGTTCCCGACACGAAGCCGGAGAGTCCTAAGAACAAAGCCACCAATGAGCCGGAAATTGCTGTACCAAACTTCATGGCCATCGTGCCCGAAGAGAAGATAAGACCTGTTGATGAGGTACCATTCTTCTCTGTGGCATAGTCAGACACGTCGGCATACATCGACCACAGCAATGGTGAGTAGATGCCAATACCGATGGATGTCAGGATGACAACGGCCACCATCACCCAAATATAAGAAGGATCCATGGGTACAAAGAAGAAGAACACCGAGGTAACTGCACAGATGACTGCTGCCCACATGAAAGCCCGCCGCTTAGAGCCTACCCACTTGGTGAAAACTGGCGACACGCCACCAAAGACCATACACGTCAACTCGCCGAAGGTCATAAACACCGTATAGTTGATGATCAGTCCGCTGACAGTGACATCGCCATGCATACAGTATTCAAACAGATAGCCAGCTACCGCATAGCGGAAACCATTGAAGAAGTTTGTGCAGACGCCGACAAGCGTCAAGATAATCCATGGACGATTGCGGAACAGGTCGCCAAAAGGCTTGAACGAGAACTTCTCGGCACGGACGGGCTTCAGGCGTTCTTTCGTCAGAAGTCCACAGGCCAGTGTGCCTGCAGCAGCTATCACACCGAAGAAGGCACCCAGCACAGCATACTGGTGCTGGTCGGTTCCCCCGACCATTTTCTGCAGATAGGGGAACGACAACAGGGTGACAAAGCCCATGGCATAAGCACCTACCATGCGGAATGATGAGAACTGATTCTTCTCGTTGTCGTCGGTAGTCATTACGCCCAGCAGCGAGCCGTAGGGCACGTTGACAGCGGTATAAATCACCATCATCAGCAGATAGAGCGTATAGGCCCAGATGCGTTTGCCCACAGGCCCAAACTCAGGAGTATAGAGCAGCAAGGCAAAAATAAGTCCGAAAGGAACAGCGCCCAATATCAGCCAGGGTCTATAGGTACCCCAGCGCGACTGCGTTCGGTCGGCCAGTGCACCCATCATGGGATCAGTAACCACATCAAACATGCGGGCAATGAGCATCAGCGTCGCAGTATCGGCCACCGTCAGTCCAAAAATATTGGTAAAGAACAGCGGGAAAGCAATCGACATTACTTTCCAGGTGATGCCGCCAGCAGCGGCATCACCCAGAGCATAACCAATCTTTTCACTTAACTTAGCCATAATACCTTACATTATTACTTCTACAACATGTTTGCCGGGAGTAGCCGTGATGATATTGTTCTCGATGGTTTTGCCATCAAGCAGTATCCGACTCACACCGCTCTGTTTACCATCAGGATTCTTGATGGTGATATCGAACTCAGCATCGCGGAGCACACGGTGAACGGTATATTCCTTCAGCGTAGAGGGGATACACGGATCAATCTCAATGCCATCATAGGTAGGCTTGATGCCCAGGATATACTGGGTAATCGTAATCCAGTTCCAGGCAGCTGTACCCGTCAGCCACGAGTTCTTACCCTCACCAGGCTTGGCGGCATCCTTACCAGCCACCATCTGACAATAGACGTAAGGCTCTACCTTGTGCAACTGCTGGTCCTTAATCCAGGCTGGACAAATCTTCGTATAATGATCCCAGGCATCATTGCCGCGACGGGCAACGGTCTCGCCAATGATGACCCAGGGATTGTTGTGGCAGAAGATGCCGGCGTTCTCCTTGTAACCAGCGGGATAACTCGAAATTTCGCCCATTTCAACGTAATATCTGGTAAAGGCAGGATTGTTTAGCACCATGCCATGCTCGCAGTCGAGATACTTCTTACAGCTGTCGAGGGCTTTGTCGACCATGCCGTCTTCCAGACCAATACCTGCCATCGTGCAGAAGCCTTGGCTCTCGATGAAGATCTTTCCTTCCTCATTCTCGTGAGAGCCAATCTTATTGCCATAGAAGTCGTAAGCACGCAGATACCACTCACCATCCCAACCATGCTTCTTAACGGCCTCAACCATCGAATCAATGCACTTCTGAGCACGCTGAGCTTCTTCGTTCTTGGCGATTTTCTCACAAAGTTCCACATACTGCTTACCTGTCAGCACAAACAAACCGGCAATCATCAGCGATTCGGCCTTAGAACCCTCACTGTTGTTTTCGGTAGTCTGGAACGACTCGTTAGGATCCCATGAGAAACAGTTCAGATTCAAGCAGTCGTTCCAGTCGGCACGGCCAATCAACGGCAGCATGTGCGGACCGAGATTCTCAACCACATGGTTGAACGAGATGCGCAAATGGTCGAAAAGCGTCACCTCCGTACCCGGCTGATTGTCAAAAGGCACCATTTCATCGAGAATTGAGAAGTCGCCCGTCTCCTTGATGTAAGCAACCGTACCAAAGATAAGCCAGCAGGGGTCATCGTTGAAACCTCCACCGATATCGTTGTTGCCGCGCTTGGTCAACGGCTGATACTGGTGATAGCAGCCACCATCAGGGAACTGTGTAGAAGCAATGTCGATGATGCGCTGACGGGCACGGCTGGGCACCTGATGGACGAAGCCCACAAGGTCCTGGTTCGAGTCGCGGAAACCCATACCACGGCCTACTCCACTCTCGAAGAACGAAGCCGAGCGTGAGAAGCAGAACGTAATCATACACTGATACTGGTTCCAGATATTGACCATACGGTCAAGGCGCTCGTCGCTACTGCTAACAGTAAACTTAGACAGCAGACCGTCCCACATGGTCCTCAGTTCTGCAAAGGCTGCATCTACAGCTTCCACAGTAGCAAAGCGCTCGATGACAGCGTGGGCTTTCTCCTTATTAATAATCGTATGATCTAAATCGCCCAAAGAGGTGACTAATCCCTCGGCAGGAGAACCGTCGAGTACGAATTTCTTCTCCTGCTCGTTCTCTACATAGCCCAGCACGAAGATAAAGTCTTTTGACTCGCCAGGCTGCAGCGTCACCTCCACATAGTGAGATGCGATGGGACTCCAACCATGAGCCACAGACATTGACGGTTTGCCGGCCATCACACACTGCGGATTAGAAAAATCGTTATAGAGTCCGATGAACGATTCGCGGTCAGTATCGTAACCATCAGCTTTAGCGTTGGTCAGCGCATAGTACGCATAGTGGTTGCGGCGCTCTTTATACTCTGTCTTGTGATAGATAGTACTGCCATTCTCAATTTCCACCTCACCCGTCGACCAGTTACGCTGGAAATTCTCCATATCGGTAGCGGCATTCCACAGACACCACTCTGTGAAAGAGAAGAGCTTCAGCGTTTTAACTTCGTTGGACGTATTCTTTAGCGTCAGCTTCTGAACCTCTGCCCACGTCTTCAGCGGAACGAAGAAAAGCACTGAGGCCTCCACACCATTCTTACTGCCCGTAATGCGGGTATAGTTCATACCATGACGGCACTCATAGCTGTCAAGAGAAGCTTTGCAAGGTTTCCAACCGGGATTCCATACCGTGCTTCCGTCATTGATATAGAAGTAACGGCCACCGGCATCCATGGGCACACCATTATAACGGTAACGGATGATGCGGCGGAACTTGGCATCCTTGTAGAAGTCGTAGCCACCGGCAGTATTGGAAATCAATCCGAAGAAATCCTCATTTCCTAAATAGTTGATCCAAGGGAACGGAGTAGCAGGATCAGTGATGACATACTCACGGTTCTTATCGTCAAAATATCCAAATGTCTTCATTATTATTGTTTTTTCGTTATGTCGAATTATTTCGCTGTTAATAAATCTACCAGACCCTTATCCTTGAAATCGTGTTTCTGCTGGTCCCAGAAGCCAAAGTCAGCATCGTAGCACCAAGTAGTCCAGGCAATGTTGTTCTCTTTGAACACGGTCAGCATATCTTTCGTCCACTTGTAGGCCAGTTCGCGGTCAACAGGCTCGTAAACGCCCCACTCACCACAGAACAGCTGCAAGTTATACTTCTTAGCTGCTTCGATGGCATCCTTAAAGTCAGCACGGATTCTGTCGATATTCCACTCTTGCGTGGTGTATTTGTTTTCATCAATAACTGCCTTAACAGTATCGCTGGCAGCATCATAGTCTTCCTTTGACACGAGAATACCAGGATAGTTTACCTTGCCCGTATATTTGCCTATCGGAGTCCACCATGCACCATAGTGTGTCAGAATCATTGGATTATAGTAGTGGAACGAGAGGATAATGTTCTTGTCACCCTCGGGAACCTTCAAATACTTAATGGTTTCATAGCTCTGCCACATGTTTGAACCGATGACAAGCGTACGCTGGGGTTCACGTTCGCGCAGTGCCTTATGTACTTTGGCAATCAGCTGGTTCCACTGCTCATGGTCCTCAGCTACGGGCTCATTCATAAACTCGTAAGCCACTGAGTCGTTGCTAAAACCTTTCAGCACGTCGGACAGCTGATACCACATATTGATAAGATCCTGCTGAGATTCCTCGGAAGTGAACAGCGTATTGGCGTTGGCATTGCCCTCATTGACTGCATTGAAATAGTGTGAACGGATGATGTGTAGGTCAACGATGGTACGCAGATGATGCTTCTCGGCCAAACGGATGGCATTGGTCAACAAGTCCCAAGCTTCGGGGAGCTTATTGCCGTTCTCATCCCAGAACTGTACTTCGTCGATGGGCAGACGAACAAAGTCGAAGCCCAGCGAGTCAAGACGCTCGAAGTCGTCTTCCTGTATGTGCTTTGCTCGAGCCTCACCAATCTCCTCACTTTGTGAGAGCCAGTGGCTAAGGTTCGTACCGCGCTGGATACGGAAATCATTCACACCGTCGCTTGTTTCACTCTTCTTCGTGCATGCCGTAAAGGTCAGCACTGCAATGGCCATAACAGCCAGCATGGATAAAATTTTCTTCATAATATTTATATGTTTCTTTGTTTTACTTTTCCCTATTTACTAACGAAGTGCCTTCCCTTCCATAATACCTTTCAGCACCCAGTCTGCCTTAACTCTCATACCAGCTCTTCGATCGAAAATACCAAAATGTTCAGGGCCACTACCAAAGTTATTGTTGTCCCATATAAAGGTGGAGAAACCACGCTTCATAGCTTCACTGACCAGGAAGCGACAGTAGTACGTCATATTCTCGTGGATAAGATCGGTTTTTCCTGCTTTCTGGCGATCGGTAACGCCCCATTCTCCCATGACCACACCAAGACCTTTGTTGCCCCATGTATTAACGACCTTATCGAAGAACTCGGTCATTGTCTTTTCGTCGTTAGGAGAAGCCTCGCCTTTATCTTTATATGGCTCGCCCCAGAAGTTGTACTTACACTCACCGGCATAGTCCCAAGGCGTATAATAGTGGAACTCGACGCTCATATAATTGTTACCATTTCCTTCAACATCGGTAGGAATGATGAAGTCACCATTATACAAGCCAAAGTCGGGATTGCACACATAGGTCTGTACAATGAGATGACGCTTCAGATTATTACCGCCAGTGGCACGTACAACATCGACAAACGTCTGGTTATACGAGTTCTGTACAACCAGATTCTCAGCTTCGGGTTTTCCCCAGTTGTCTTTGATATGTACCTCGTTGGTGCCAGCAAAAGCCACGCGATAGTCGTAACTGGCAAACTCGCTGGCAATATTCAGCCATAGCAGTGCCAATTTCTGGTTGTTCTCTTCCTTATACTCATTGGTTGGACGACCTTCGAGCCACTTGTCATGGTGCGTATTGATAATCACCTTTAAGTCGTTGGACAGACACCAGTTGACAATCTCCTTAACACGAGCCATCCAAGCCTTGTCGATACTCATCGCCATAGGGTTGGTGATGTGGCACTGCCAACGGATGGGAATACGGACAGCGTTGAAGCCGGCCTCCTTGACAGCCTTAATGACTTTTTTGGTAACAACAGGGTTACCCCAAGCCGTCTCGGCTTTGATACTATTGTCAGGATTTCCGATGGCCATCGTCTCACCATCCTGACCAGGTGCGGAACATTCCAACTGGTTACCCAGATTCCATCCTACCACCTGAGCATTCCATTCTTTGGAAGTAGGCTGTGCCAACGCTGTTGCCGGCAGTACTACGACCATGGCAAGCAAACTATGCCATGCAGAGAGAATTTTGTTTCTTTTCATTAGGTTGTATAATTTTTTGATTGGTTTTCTTCTGCAAAGTTATCTATAATACATATAATAAGGGTTTGAAGGTATACATAAAAGGTTTGAAAGCTGAAATATGATAGTTTTCAAACCTTTTTAGACAGCATTTATACCATATTCTATTGATATTTTGACGGTGATATACCAAAATACTTCTTGAATACTGTACTAAAATATTTGGGATTGTCGAAGCCAGCAAGAGCAGAAGCATCGGTCACACTGCGACCACTTCGTAACATAGCGGCAGCATGTTCCAAGCGGATAATTCGAATGAAATCCTGAGGCGACTTACCAGTATAAGACTTTAGTTTGACATAGAACAGCGTACGGCTCATCGCCATCTCGCGGCATAACTGGTCGATGGAGAATTGCGAGTCGCTCAGATGTTCGGCTACCAGCATCGTCACCTTGTCGATGAAGTCCTTACCACTTTGGCCCGCCTCCTCATCAACTACCGTCTCATTGTCAGCAGACTGCGATGAGGTAGCAACCTGCAGATGGTCGATGGTCAGGCGCATGTATTTCTCATGCAGCTGATAGACATGCCAGGCGCCATAGAATGCCAGCACTATCAGGCAGAGATAAACCATCCACATCCACCAACTCTTCCACCATGGTTGGGCAATGGTGATGGTCAGTTCGGCTGTGTCGATAACGACACCACTAGTACGACTGACACACTGTAGGGTCAACAAGTGTTTACCGGGTTCCAGATTGGTAAAACGTAAATACTGCTGGCTAAAAGACTGGCTCCATTCTCCTTTCCCTACCCGATAGCGATAGACCATATCAAAGTGGTTACGCATATTGACGCTCTCGAAGTACAGGTCGAAAGTACGCTGGTGATAACTGAGTTCCAGTTCACCACGACTCAGCATCTGATGTACTTTTTCGTTAAAAGCATCATCCTGACCAGCATCATCATCCACATAAAGGAACTGTAGATGCGCCGTATAATTTAATGGATGTATATCAGCAGGATGGATGATCACGGCTCCCGTCGTCGTACCATAAATAATATCACCACCCGGCAGGTTGGCAACAGCCCCACGTGTATATTCCCTATTTAACCCATAGCAGTAGTTTACGTTAACTATTTTCGACGGTTCGTCAGGCGAGATGTAGGCAAGTCCTTCTTCTGTTGCAATCCATATACGGCCATCCTTGCCCGTAATCAAACTGCTGACATGATTGGATGGCAGTCCATCCTTCATCGTAAGCTGTCGACACTCACGTTTAGCCTGATGATAAATATAGATACCACCACCGTCTGTAGCTATCCATAGCTCCAAGCCGTGCGACATCAGATGATTAACGAAGGGGTTGATATCTGTCAAACCCGACGGAGCATACTTCAAGTCACGCACACGACCATTCTCTGGAGTGATAAGTTTCAAGCCAAAGGCCGTACCCACAGCGATCTGCCCAGAAGCCAGTTGTGTGATGGACTGCACGTCATGGATAGGATAATAAATCAGTTCAGATCCTTTCTTCTGTAGCAGGTCGCCATTCAAGCTACCCACCCACAGACTGCCGTCGCGATCAAAAAAAACGGTATAGACATGATCGTCCTTCAGCATACCACCAGCAGTAGTTAACACCTGACGGACATCGATATGCGGTCCTATATCATAAACACCCTTGCCATAGGTAGACACGAGGACGCCACCGTCTGGTTTCCTGCATGCATTTAGCACGACTGTTCCCTGACAGCAATGCTGCCATGTACCTGTCTTTGTATCAAGAATGCTAATACCATTGTCAGTCCCCATCAGCAGCAGGTTCTCTGACAAAGGCATCACCATATTGACATGGTCGTTTAGCAATGTCTGTCGGTTGTTGGGAATATGGTTGAAAACTGCTGTAGTACTGCCTATTGGACGAGCGATATCAATACCTCCAGAATAGGTACCGACTACAATGTTCTTCCATTGGTCTACCAACACACTATAAACGCCATTGCCATGAAGCACGCCATGAACAGACTCGTTGGCATCAAACAGCAACGAAGCCTGTCCACTGCCATTTCGGCTCATCTGGTAGACGCCCTGGCCATCAATACCGATAAGCATGGTCTCATCGTCGTAGGGGCAGATGCTGCGAATGGGGTTCTGACGAGTATACCCCTCCAATGACACGCAATCGTCACGCAGCACCTGGCCGTCATCACTCATCGACACGATATCCAGGCCGTTCTCGTAACTGCCCAGCCAAAGCTTGTCCGACAACTCGTCAAAATAGCCGCTCTCTACATTATACGGTAACAAACGTCGTCCTTTATGGCTATACAGACCATCTCGAGTACCAAACAGAAGACGATGCTTCATCGGGATTATACGGTTGACATAGGCACTCTTAAACAGCAACGTCAGGCGGTCGTCCTTCAACAGATAAACCCCATCATGCATTGCCAGATAAAGGCCCTCGTCGGTAGCATACACATCATTAAGCGCCACATCATGCTTCATCATCTTTGAAAGGCTTGCCCTCAAGCCAAACTGATCGAGAATCGAATTAAAGCAATAGATAGTACCGCGATTGTCGAAAGCATAAAGTGTTTCGTGACTGAACGTGAGATGAATGACACGTCCTCCCTGATGGCCATAAGGCGTATCCTTATCCAGAGGATAGCTCTTCACAACGGAACCATTATAGCGCCCCACACCACTCTTCGTCGACCACCAGATGGCACCATTCTCTGTTTCACAGATGGAGAAGACACGATGGTTGTCCATGCCATTGTCTTTACTGAGGTGTAAATAGCTAAAGTCTCTGACATCCAAGGCATAGCCAACGGATGCAATCAGTAGCAATAATAGGGTAATAATAGTAGTCCGTATCGGGTTTTTCATTATTCAAAGTAATGTTTGTTACGTTATTGTCCACCAAGACGGGAGAAATAGTCGATAATATCGTCCCATGTCTTAAAAGTGTCGGAGCCGAATTCAATGACAGTAGCCAAAGAACTATCTTGCTCTTTACCTTGTGCTCCCTGTTTCTCGATCAAGTAGTCACCATAAAGCAGGTCGCGACGGTAAGTGTAGATGGTATGGCGCCATGCTGGTACATTGATATACTCCTCTAACCACGCACCGACCACAGATTCACTATTCTCTGCCACAAAGAACAACTGATAGTGCTCAATCAAGAGGCGAATGGCTTTCTGACTGCTGCTGGCTGGTTTGTTATAAGCATCTCGCAGCGTCTCTACACCTATATATATTATAGGACGTTGGCGATGCTCTTGTTGGTCGTCAATCCAACGAATGACAGGCACCACAGCATGCATGAAAGAATGGTCGTCCATGCGGTGCTCGCCGTGAAAGTGAGTAGCCAAAGGATAATGCTCCCGAAACATATCATAGGTGTCTACGAGATCGTCTCTGTCACCAAAAAGCCCCCACACCCGGCCTTTTTCTTCATTAGTAAGACCACTGAACCGCTGCTCAGACACTTGTCGGTATTCTTTCACAAGGGCTTTGTCGACATAGAACTGCTGTACACCGTCCAAGCGTGGATTCTGGAAAGTCTGGGTCCCCGTCATACCATGTTGTTGCATAGTATCTGCCAAACACAACGCTGGATTCATGCAGATACGGTCGAAACCGTAGAGTTGCTCAGCATACATGCCACCCATCGACGTTCCCAGAATCAAATCGGGCTTCTCTTGTTCGCATATTTCCTTGAGCAAAGTCTGTGCCTCAACAGGATGAACAGGCAGGTCAGGAGCAATGACTTTGGCATTGGGCAGGATGGTGCGCAGACGTGTCACAGTGCCACTTTGTCCGCTACTGCCAAACCCATGACAGTAAAGCACTGTCTTACCAGCCATGAGCTCAGGATATTGCTTAACGTATGGATTTTCGGTCATCATGTTGCAAAGGTAACATTTTTTTTGTACCTTTGCAACAATAAAACCCTAAAATGATGAAAAAACTATTGGTTTCTATTACTTTTGCAATGGTTTCGCTGACTTTATCAGCACAGTTAATGAACCCAGTAATACCTGGTTTTCATCCCGATCCAAGTGTCTGCCGCGTAGGCGACAACTTCTATCTGGTGAACTCTTCATTCCAGTATTTCCCCGGAGTACCCATCTTTCAGTCGAAAGATCTCGTCAACTGGACACAGATTGGCAACGTGCTTGACAGAGACAGTCAACTGCCATTAAAGGGACTGACGTCATGGCAAGGCATCTATGCCCCTACCCTTCGCTATCACGATGGCACGTACTATATGATTACCACCAATATCGGTCATGGCGGCAACTTCATGGTAACCGCTACCAATCCTGAGGGGCCTTGGAGTGAACCTATTTGGCTGGAACAGCAAGGCATAGACCCATCACTGTGGTTTGAAAACGGCAAGTGCTATATGGTATCGAACCCTGACAACACCATTACGCTATGCGAGATAGACCCCAAGAGCGGTAAACAGCTGACCCCAAGCAAGGCGCTATGGCAAGGTACCGGAGGACGCTATCCCGAAGGACCCCACATTTATAAAAAAGACGGGTATTACTACCTGCTTATCTCTGAAGGCGGTACAGAAATGGCACACCGTCTGACCATCGCCCGCTCGAAAAACATTTACGGTCCCTATGAGGCCAACCCCAATAATCCGCTACTGACCAATTGCAGTCTGGCTGGCCAGTACATGCAGATCCAAGGTACGGGACACGGCGACTTTGTACAGGCGAAAGACGGCTCGTGGTGGATTGTGTTCCTTGCCTATCGCAACTATGGCGGTTCCTACCATCATATTGGACGCGAGACCTGTCTGGCACCTGTCGAATGGAAGAAGGGACGATGGCCCGTCATCAATAGTGGCAACCCCATCGACACCGTCATGCAAGTCAAGACGTTGGCACCACAACTTCCTCGTCAAACAGAGACTAAGCCCGTTGAATGGCTATACATCCAGAACCCCATTCCCGAGAACTACGAACACATCGGACAGGGTTTCCGTCTACACGCTACCGAGCGTTCACTGACCGACAACCAACAGCCAACCTTTATGGGACGCAGACAAGAGAGTGCTGTGTTCAGCATGGAGACGGAATTGGATGCCAGCAAGCTGTCCTTTGGTTGTAAGGCTGGACTTTCGGTCTATCAGATACATGACGGACACATGGAGATAAGCGTAGAGAAATATATGACGGGAACCGTAGCCGTCGTGATGAACTATCAGGTGAAGACACTAAAGGGTGAAACGATGGCAGAGGCCGGACAGGAAGACAAGATACGACTACGCATCGCCAGCGACGGTAACAGTTATCGCTTTGAATATGCTCTGAACGGACTGCCCTGGCAACTGTTGGCTGAACACGACTGCCCACTGCTGAGCACAGAGATGGTAGGAGGCTTTACCGGTGCCATTGTGGGCATGTATGCCGAAGGCGAGGGTACGGCAGACTTCTCGTATTTCAAATACAGCGAAAAATAAAGTTTTTGCCTAATTTATTTGCTTTTTTCAATTATTATTCCTATATTTGCGTCCAATATCCTATTAACCCATTAAAACAAAAATGTTATGAAAAAGTATTTAGCAGAAATGTTAGGCACTATGGTGCTCGTATTGATGGGCTGCGGTGTAGCTGTCAGCCTGGGTTGTGATCCTATCAACAACATTCCCGCAGTGGTGGGTACAGCTTTTGCCTTCGGTCTGTCTGTAGTAGCAATGGCCTATACAATTGGCGGCATTTCCGGTTGCCATATCAACCCTGCCATCACATTGGGTTGCATCATTGCCGGCCGCATGGATGCCAAGGAAGGTTGTATGTATATCATCTTCCAGTGCATTGGTGCATTCATCGGTTCGTTGCTACTTTATATCCTCACAGCTAATGTACCCGGTCTGGAGGGTACTGGTGCAAACGATCTTCAGGCAAATGTTAGCGTACTGGGCGGCTTGCTGGCAGAGATTATCTTCACCTGTGTATTCGTACTTGTGGTGCTGGGTGCTACTGCCAAGACCAATGGTGCGACCAACAACTTCGCAGGTCTGGCCATCGGTCTGAGCCTCATTCTGGTTCATCTTGTCTGCATCCGTTATACGGGAACATCGGTCAATCCCGCTCGTTCATTGGCTCCCGCCATTTTCCAAGGTGGTACAGCACTCGCTAACCTCTGGATCTTTATCGTTGGTCCATTCGTTGGTGGCGCTCTGGCTGCATGTATTTGGAAGCTGATTGAACCAGTAGAGAAGTAAACTGATGAAGCATATATTATCACTTTTTGTGCTGATGCTGACTGCTATTGCAGCATCAGCACAATTTGCTGTTCCACGGGATGCCAAGTTAGAAGCGAAGGTCGAGAAAACCCTTGCTAAAATGACACTTGAGGAAAAAATCGGCCAGATGCTGGAACTGAACCTTGACGTGATGGGCAAGATGTCTGTGGAAAATGCAAAAATTGATCGCGAGAAGGTTCGTTCTGTGCTGCAACAGTATGGTAGGTCGTCAAAAGAGGTGGAGGATATGCTAAAGATGACCGACCAGCAGATTCTCGACAAGTTGGGCGGCTATCCTGTAGACATTTATCAGGGCGATACGAAACGTGTCTGGAAGTTGAACGAGACTATGCTCGACACGCTAATCTCGAAATGGAAGGTCGGTTCGATACTGAATGTCCCTGGCACGCGTGCTGCAACGGTGGCACAATGGCAGGAGTGGATACAGCTGATTCAAAAGAAGTCGATGAAGTATCTGGGTATTCCTGATATCTACGGTCTCGACCACAATCACGGCGTAACCTATACACAGGGCGGTACACTATTCCCGCAGCCCATCAATGTCGGTGCTTCGTTTAATACAGAACTGGCTCGCATTGGTGCAGAGATAACAGCCTACGAAAGCCGTGCTGCCAACTGTCCTTGGGTTTATAATCCGGTAGTCGACCTGAGCCGTGATCCTCGCTGGCCTCGTGTATGGGAGAGTTTTGGCGAGGATGCCATTGTGAACTCAAAGATGGTGGTTGCAGAAATCAAGGGCTATCAGGGCAATGACCCAAACCATATCGACCAATATCATGTTGGCACCAGTACCAAGCACTATTTTGCATATGGTGCTCCCTGGACTGGCAAGGACCGCACGCCTGCCTACCTCTCGCCACAGATAATACGCGAAAAATATTTCGAGCCATTCAAGCAGGCAGCCTTAGCTGGTACACTAACCATTATGGTTAATTCGGGCTCTATCAACGGTGTACCCGTTCATGCCAGCTATGAGTATCTGACGAAGTGGCTGAAGGAAGACCTCGGATGGGATGGATTCCTAGTTACCGACTGGGCTGATATTAACAACCTATTCTCACGCGAAAAAGTGGCCAAGGACAAGAAAGACGCCATTCGCATAGCTATCAATGCCGGTATCGATATGTCGATGGACCCTTATAGCATAGAATTCTGCATTCTGCTGAAAGAACTGGTCAATGAGGGCAAGGTGCCGATGAGTCGTATTGATGATGCCGTACGCCGTATTCTGCGTGCCAAGTATCGCTTGGGACTTTTCGACAAGCCCAATACTGGCGGTAAAGGTTTCGAGAAGTTCGGCTCTGACGAGTTTGCCCAGGCTTCCCTCAAGGCTGCAGAAGAGAGTGAGATATTGCTGAAGAACGAAGGCTACATTTTGCCTTTGGCCAAGGGCAAGAAAATTCTGCTAACAGGCCCCAATGCCAACCAGATGCGTTGTCTGCATGGTGGTTGGAGCTACACCTGGCAGGGTTCACGTGCCGAAGATCTTTCAGAGAAGTACAACACCATCTTTGAAGCATTATGTAATAAATATGGTAAGGAGAACATCACTCTTGAGCAGGGCGTGACCTATAACGAGAATGGTGCTTACTACGATGAGAATGAGCCACAAATCCAGAAAGCGGTGGAGGCAGCAGCCAAGGCTGATGTGATTATTGCTTGTATTGGCGAGAACTCATATACTGAGACTCCAGGTAACTTGAACGACCTCTGGCTCTCGAAGAATCAGCGCGACCTTGTGAAGGAACTCGCCAAAACGGGTAAACCCATCATCCTCGTACTGAACGAAGGTCGTCCGCGACTAATTACCGATATCGAGCCATTAGCAAAAGCTGTGGTAGACATTCTGATTCCAGGAAACTATGGTGGTGATGCATTGGCAAACCTCTTGGCTGGCGACGCTAATTTCTCAGCGAAGATGCCTTACACCTATCCTCGTGAGATTAACTCGCTGAACACCTACGACTACAAGGTTAGTGAGGAGGTCGGTACGATGGCGGGAGCCTACAACTACGACGCAAAGGTCAGTCTGCTGTGGCCATTCGGTTATGGACTGAGTTACACAACCTACGAATACAGCAACCTGACTGTAGACAAAGCCCAATTTACTGCTGATGACACACTCACCGTATCTGTCGACGTGAGGAATACAGGTAGTCGTGCTGGCAAGGAAGCTGTCCTGCTCTATAGCAGCGATCTCATTGCCTCTATTGTGCCTGACAACAAACGCCTGCGCGACTTTACAAAAATAGAGCTCCTTCCTGGTGAAAGCAAGACCGTCACCTTTCAGTTACCAGCAAAGGATCTCGCCTTCGTTGGTGCTGATGGCCGCTGGACATTGGAAGAGGGTGATTTCCTGTTGCGTGTAGGCCGTTTGACTGTGCCTGCAACATGTAGTAAGACGAAAGTATGGGACACACCTAATATCTAATTGCAACACGTAGTTTGCAAAGACGCAGTTTTAAGGGTACAGAAAGATAGGGACACGGAGAATTTTATGTTTTTTTATCATATTCTCCGTGTTCCACTCTTATTATCTTCGAAAAATTATTGTACCTTTGCAGTCAAATAGCACTTTATTATTTCTAATTTATATTCAATTATGGTAAATTACAAGGATTTGGGTCTCGTAAATACCCGCGAGATGTTTAAGAGAGCAGTAGCCGGTGGCTATGCTATCCCCGCTTTCAACTTCAACACCATGGAGCAGATGCAGGCTATCGTAATGGCTGCAGTTGAGACAAAGTCACCCGTTATCATGCAGGTGTCTAAGGGTGCCCGTAACTATGCCAACGCTACCATTCTGCGTTACATGGCTGAGGGTGCTGTAGCTTACGCCAAGGAACTGGGCTGCGAGCATCCTGAGATTGTGCTGCACCTCGACCACGGTGACAGCTTCGAGCTCTGCAAGGATTGCATCGACATGGGCTTCTCTTCAGTAATGATCGATGGTTCACACCTCCCCTACGAGGAGAACGTTGCTCTGGCTAAGAAGGTTGTTGAGTATGCTCATCAGTTCGACGTAACCGTTGAGGCTGAGCTCGGTGTACTCGCTGGTGTAGAGGATGAGGTCAGCGCTGCTGAGTCTCACTACACTAAGCCTGAGGAGGTTATCGACTTCGCTACTCGTACAGGTTGCGATTCACTCGCTATCTCTATCGGTACTTCTCACGGTGCTCACAAGTTCACTCCTGAGCAGTGCACACTCGTGAACGGCGTACTCGTTCCACCTCCCTTGGCATTCGACATCCTCGCTGAGATCGAGAAGAAGCTCCCCGGATTCCCCATCGTGCTTCACGGTTCTTCTTCAGTTCCTATGGACGAGGTGAATACCATCAACAAGTTCGGTGGCAAGCTCGAGGCCGCTATCGGTATCCCCGAGGAGCAGCTGCGTAAGGCTGCTAAGAGCGCTGTCTGCAAGATTAACATCGACTCCGACTCTCGTCTGGCCATGACGGCTGCTATCCGTCAGCACCTTGCTGAACATCCTGGAGACTTCGATCCTCGTCAGTATCTGAAGCCTGCTCGTGAGAACATGAAGAAGATGTACATCCACAAGATTGTGAATGTGCTCGGTTCTGACGGCAAGCTCGCTCAGTGCTAAACCGAACGGAAACGTTACAACAAAATGAAAGGGACTCTCCAGTTGGAGAGCCCCTTCATTTTTTTAACCACATAAAAAATCAACTCTTACCGTTAGGGAAGGCTGATAGCTTCTGACGGACAAACGTCAGCGCATGTGCCGCACTCTGTGCAAACATCGGGGTTAATTGAATACTTGTCGCCCTCAGAGATAGCTCCTGCGGGGCACTCATCGATACATGTTCCACATGCGATGCAGTCGTCACCAATTACGTATGCCATAATCTTGATTTGATTAAATGAATTAATAATAATACTATTTTTGAGTGATGCAAAGGTATGAATTATTTTTGAATAATACCTAGTTTTAGGTAGATATTTTCACAATTTATACGCAGTCGAAATAATAATACGGTGTAAACATCCGTTATTGATTTAGATATGAAACGACTCTTTTCCATACTTCTCATAGTCTTCTGGGCATCCGTCTGCATGGCTCAGCAAGACCGACACGTACAGCACAAACCATATATTGACCTGCGCACCCTGCACTTTGGAATTCTGGTGGGCATGCATATGCAGGACCTCGAACTGACACAAGTTGGTCCGCAACAGTTACCCGACGAGAGCGGTGTAATGCAAAACCAATATATCATGTGTGATGCCGACCGCTGGAGCCCTGGATTCTCAGTAGGTGTGTTGAGTGAATTGCGCCTGAGCAATAACTTCTCGCTGCGTGTAACGCCCACCATGCACTTCGGTGCTAAGCATCTGACATTCCGTAATATGAACCAGTTGGATGAGAAAGGTGACCCCATATGCCAGACACAGGACTTGAAGAACACGTATGTCTCGCTACCTATCGACATCAAATTTGCCGCTCCCCGTTGGAACAACCACCGTCCCTACATCATGGCAGGTATCAACCCCATGATGAACCTGACGGGTAGCGACTACGACATGATACGCCTCAAGCGTTTCAACACGATGGTGGAGGTGGGGTTAGGCTGCGACTTCTACCTGCCGTTCTTCAAATTGATTCCTGAACTGAAATTCTGTTTCGGGTTGGGTAACGTGCTGGATAAAAACCATGTAAACGAACTGCGCGATGATAACCTCAAGGCTTATGCCGCTTCAGTTAGCAACGCGCAGTCGAAGATGATTGTGCTGACGTTCTATTTCGAATAGCAATCCTTATTTCAGGTCTACTACAATTCTTCCGACAAAGATGTTCGCTTTTCCGTTCTGATCAACAGCAACGGGCTTACCGTCCATATTGTTCCAATATTCCAATTTCTCCATATAAGTATGGGTATGACCACCTAAGACCAGGTCAATATTTCGAGACCCCTGTATCATATACTGGTCATCATCCCCTCGGTTACTATTCCATCCGAGGTGTGAAATACAGATGACCATATCGCATTTCTTCTCCTGCTTCAACATGGTAGCAGTCTCTAAGGCCACTCGGGCAGGGTCGAGATATCTGACTCCCGGGCAGTTCTTGTCGCTCACCAACCCCTTCATCTTCGGACACACGGCAAAGACACCAATCTTCACACCATTGCGCTTAATAATGATCCAAGGCTTGGTAACACCTTCCATCACCGTACCCGTAAAATCGTAATTGGAACACAGAATCGGGAAGTTTGCCTTCTTGAACATCTCGGCCATATTGTCCAAACCAAAGTCGAACTCATGATTGCCTATGGTGGTGGCATCAATGCCCATCAGATTCATCAGTCCAATCTCGACATCGCCCTTGAACATTGTGAAATAGGCAGACCCCTGAAAGAAGTCTCCCGAGTCGAAATACAGCAAGTCCGGATTCTTCTTACGTTCTTCCTTCAACATGGCAATGCGACGCAAGAAGCCGCCACGCCCTGCCTTCATGGTATCGGGCAACGAGGCATTGAGCGGGAAAATTGCCGAATGGGTATCATTGGTATGCAGAATAACAAGTTGCTTCTTCTGGGCCTGGCTGCTGAGCGACACCAGCGCCAACAATAATATAAATAGGTACTTTTTCATACTTCTTACATCTTACTTATTACTTCACAATGATTCGTCCTTCTATCTCCGCATCGACCACTTTACCCTGCTTCTCCATCTCACGGAAGTAGTTCATAATGATGAAGCGCGAGTTGTTGGAGGCCTCCTTGGGTGCATTCACATTGCGACATTTCTTCAAGGCATCCATCTTGTCGGAGCCTCCTAAAAGATAATCAATGGTCGTCAGGCGATAATCTTTTGCCGGATCGATGGGCTCGCCATTGATGGTGGCACTCACCAACTGCCCATCCTTCGTGATGACCAGTCGTACGGAGTGGCTGACGCCCTCGCCGCCTACTGATGCCATCTGTGAAAACAGCTCCAACACTTCAGCTCCCGAGAGCGTACCAAAGGCTATCTTGTTCTCAAAGGGCGCAATGTCGAGTACATCGCCATACGTAATAGCACCTTTCGGCAGGTCGGCACGCACACCGCCCATGTTATACATACCGAAATCAGGCGTCTCACCATAGTCCTTTGCTCCCCATACCAGAATGTCTGACAGCAGGTTCGACAATGTACCCTCAGGGCGCTTAGCTGTCATATATTTGGCAGAATGTCCCACCACAGGTCCCATCACACTGTCTACCACGTGCTTATAAGGTTTCAGGAACTCTGCAGCCTGCTGGTCTGGCTGGGCATCATAGCGGGCGTCAACCACAATTCGCGTCCGCTGAATGGAAGTCACTTCATAATGTGACTTACACGAATTAGCGAACAAAAGTATCGCCAACATCAGAGGAATGATTGTCTTTGTTTTCATAGTGATCGATTAAATTATGGTGCAAATATACAAAAAAAATCGTAATTATTTTGCTTTATAAGACTTTTTTTGTACCTTTGCAGCCGCTTTCCGCGTAATCGCTGTCAGGAAGTATCGAGTTGCCTGTTATGTTGCGTAGGAACGATAACAACAATTTTAACGTTAAAAAAACAAATGGATTTAATTAAGATTGCTGAAGAAGCATTTGCAACCGGCAAGCAGCATCCCAGTTTCAAGGCTGGTGACACTATCACTGTCGCTTACAAAATTATCGAGGGTTCTAAGGAGCGTATCCAGCTCTATCGTGGCGTAGTCATCAAGATCTGCGGTCACGGTGAGAAGAAGCGCTTCACTGTTCGCAAGATGTCTGGCACCATTGGTGTAGAGCGTATCTTCCCCATGGAGTCTCCCAACATCGAGAGCATCGAAGTGAACAAGGTTGGTAAGGTTCGTCGCGCTAAGCTTTACTATCTGCGCAAGCTTACTGGTAAGGCTGCCCGTATTAAGGAGAAGCGCAGCGGTATTGCTGGTAAGGAGTAATCTCTCTAACCTGCACGACATAAAAAGAGGCATTCCTCACGAAGGGATGCCTCTTTTTTTAGTGGTGAGTAGTTAGAAGCTAGAAGACGGCACGTACTATCTCACACACATTGTCTGTCTTCGCCATCGTATAATAATGGATGGCAGGCACCCCGTGCGCAAGCAAGTCGCGGCTTTGTCTGATGGCCCACTCGATGCCTACCTGATAAGCCTCATCGGCCGTCTTGGTCTGTTTCATCCAGTCCACCAGTTCCTGTGGAATGTCAATGTGGAACGAGCGGGGCAGCAAGTCTATCTGGCGCTGCGTCGACATCGGTTTCAGGCCGGGAATGATGGGCACTGTTATACCAGCCTTGCGACACCGCTCCACAAATTCATAATAGCAATTATTGTCGAAGAACATCTGCGTAACAATATAGTCTGCTCCTGCCTCTACCTTCTGCTTCAGATATGCAATGTCAGTATCCAGATTCGCCGCCTCATAGTGTTTCTCCGGATAAGCCGCTACACCCACACAGAAATCGGTGGAGAGTCCGTTCTTGACTGTCGGGTCGAGATAGTTTCCGTGGTTCAGGTCGCCAATCATCTTCACCAGTTCGTTGGTATGAAAGAACCCGTCAGCCTCAGGGATAAAGAAACGTTGGCCGGGAATGGCATCACCACGTAGCGCCACAACATTCTGGATACCCAGGAAGTGCAGGTCGAGTAACTCACTTTCCACTTTCGACTTCGACGCACCGCCACAAATCACGTGCGGTACTATCTGCAGTTGCGGATAGCGGCGCATGATAGCTGCCACGATGGCTATTGTGCTCGGACGCTTGGCCAGTGTCATCTTCGTATACGTGCCATTGCTATTGGGCACATATTCTATCTCGTCACGATGACAGGTGACATTGATGAAGGGCGGTTCAAACTCCATCAGCGGCTCTATGCTGTCGTAGAGGCGGCTCACGTCGCTACCCTTCAGGGGCGGCACCAACTCAAAAGAGGCAAACGGCTGTTTCGAACTCTTCAGGATATCAATGACTTTCATATTCTTCTTTTTTCGTTATATCGTTATGACGTTATTACGTTATATCGGTTTAATGGGAAATATATTTCGACAGCAGCTGCTCGCCTTCGTCAAGGGTGATGCCCCGTCGCTGGCAATAGTCGGCTAACTGTGTCTCGTCGATTCGTCCAACAGGGAAGTAGCGAGCCTCCGGATGACAGATGAAGAGGCCGCAAATCGATGTCGAAGGCTGTATAGAGTAGTGGTCGGTCAGCGTGACCGGCAGGCACCGTTCGGCATCCAACAGGTCGAAGACGATACGCTTCAGCGAATGGTCAGGACACGTGGCATAGCCGAAGGCCACTCTTAAAACGGTAAGTGGTGAGTGGTGAGAGGTAAGAGGTGAAAGATTACTCTCTTGTGTCGACAAGTATTCCGCACAAGCCTCAGCCAGACGGGCACAGATGGCGTGACTCATCAGCCGCTCAGCCTCATCGGCAGGCTGCGTGGTAGGACGTGCCACGATGGTGAAGAGTCCCAACGGACTGGCTTGCTGCTCATCAAAATAATCTGAGAGACAGCGGTAATGTCCTGCCGCACTCTGACTACGCAACATGGGAAGCACGGTGCCGTCATCCAACACGATGTCGTTGCCCCGACGCCTGGCGGGCACAAAGCGCAGCAATGCCTGCACTTCGATACGGTTCTCGTCGATGGCGTGCTGCAGATAATCCTTGCCTTCCTGCAACGTACGCTCAGCCTCCGGATTGACCAGTAACTGCTGCAGTGTCTCACCCTTGAACCCCCAGAACAACAGGAACATGCGCCAGTCGATGAGAGGTAAGAGGTCAGAGGTGAGAGGTGAGAGGGCAGAATTGAGAGACAAGAGCTCGGCACAGTCAGTCATTCCGCACTCCTCACTCTTCACTCCACATTCCACATTCTTCATTCCCAACTCATTAGCCTCTGCATAAGACACCAACGGAGCATGATGTTCCTTGTAGGCGTCGCGCAGCGTCTGCTGCTCGGCCTTGATCTGGGCGATGGTCGTCTCTCGGTCCATCTGCAGGCGCTTGGCCAGCAGAGAGGTCTGCGAGGCATCACCACCATAGACGACACAGCCGTCATACAGCGGCGCCAACTTCACAGCCGTATGTACTGCCGAAGTTGTAGCACCACCAACCACGATAGGCACCTGTAGTCCTTCGTGCTGGAAGAGTTGGCACAGCTGTTCCATCTCCTTCAGCGAGGGCGTAATCAATCCGCTGATACCCACCAGACAGGGCTTACGCTTCAGCGTCTCAGCCAAGATGGTCTCGCCAGGCACCATCACGCCCAGGTCAACGACCTCAAAGCCATTACATCCCAGCACAATGCCGACAATGTTCTTGCCGATGTCGTGTACGTCGCCATTGGCCGTCGCCACAATGACGCAAGGGCGTTCGTCCTTACGGGCTCCGCGCTCTTCGTCGATATAGGGTTGCAGTATCGCTACCGCGTCTTTCATCACCTTGGCCGACTTCACCACCTGAGGCAGAAACATCTTGCCTTCGCCAAACAGCTGTCCGATATGCTCCATGGCCTGCATCAACGGCTGTTCTATCACGTTGATGGGACTGCCGTATTTCTCGAGAGCCTCAGGGACGTCCTCTGCCAAGTGTTCGCTGACGCCCTTGCTCAGCGCATAGGTCAGCCGTTCCTCAATGGTCTTGCTACGCCAGGACGGGCCTGTCGGAGAACCGACGGGAACAGTGGCTGCATCGGCGAGGAGGGCGGCAGCCAAGGTTATCAGCCGTTCGGTGGCCTCGTCGTCACGATTTAGGATGACATCCTCCACGGCCTTCAGCAGCGTGGGGCCTATATCGTCGTACACCTGCAGCATCGAGGGGTTGACGATGGCCATATCCAGTCCTGCACGGATGGCATGATAGAGGAAGACGGAGTGCATGGCCTCGCGTACCTTATTATTACCGCGGAAGGCAAACGACAGGTTGCTGACACCACCGCTGGTCTTTGCGTATGGCAGATGCTGCTTGATCCACTCCACCGCACGAATGAAGTCGACACCGTAGGCCTGGTGTTCCTTCAGACCCGTGGCTACCGACAGGATATTCACATCGAAGATGATGTCCTGCGGCGGGAATCCGATGTCGGTCAGCAGCCTGTAGGCACGCTGGGCAATGGTCGTCTTACGCTCGTAGTCGGTGGCCTGGCCCTCCTCGTCGAAGGCCATCACCACCACAGCAGCCCCCAACCGGCGCAGTTCGCGTGCTTTCTCAACGAAGGCCTGTTCGCCGTTCTTCAGGCTGATGGAGTTGACGATACACTTGCCTTGTGCGTTCTTCAGACCCGCCAAGACGGTGTCCCAGTCCGACGAGTCAATCATCAGCACCGCACGGCCGACAGCAGGGTCGTTGGCGATGTAGCGGGTGAAGGTCTGCATCTCCTGACGACTGTCCAACATGGCGTCGTCCATATTGATGTCGATGACCGATGCGCCACCTTCTATCTGCTGGCGGGCCACGGTCATGGCTTCTTCATATTTCTTTTCGGCTATCAGACGGGCAAACTTGCGCGAGCCGGCTACATTGGTGCGCTCGCCGACATTGACAAAGTTCTGTGTCTCGCGGTCGATGAGCAACGGCTCCAGACCTGACAGCCACATGCGCTGGTCGGCCTGTGGGATTTCGCGCGGCTTGATGCCGTCGAGTGCCTCACGGATGGCTCGTATATGGCGGTCGTCCGTACCACAGCAGCCGCCGGCAATGTTCAAGAGTCCTGCCTCGGCCATCTGGCGCAGATGGTGGGCCGTAAACTCGGGCAACTCGTCGTATTCGCCCATCTCGTTGGGCAGGCCGGCATTGGGATGAATGCTGATATAGGCAGGCACGAGGGCCGACAGCCGTTCTACAAACGGGCGCAGCTCCGTCACACCAAACGAGCAGTTCAGTCCGAAACTCAATATCGGATAGTGGGATATGCTGATGTAGAACGCCTCCAGCGTCTGTCCCGTCAGCGTGCGACCACTGCGGTCGTTGATGGTGGCCGACACCATCACGGGAATGGTGCGCCCTAACCGTTCGTTCAACTGCTGGATGGCATACAGCGCCGCCTTCGTATTCAGCGCGTCAAAGCACGTCTCTATCAGCAACAGGTCGGCGCCGCCTTCTATCAAGGCTTCCGCCTGTTCACCGTATGCCGCAGCCATCTCGTCGAAGCTGACCAGTCGCTGGCCGGGCTCGTTCATGTCGGAAGCCAGCGTCAGCGACTTCGACGTAGGACCCATTGAACCTGCCACCCATATCTTTTTAGAGGTGAGAGGTGAGGGATGAGAAGTAAGAGAAAAGTTGTCAGCCACCTGGCGGGCCGTCCTGGCACCAGCCAGCGCCATTTCGCGTGCCAGCTCCTCACAGCCATATTCCTTTTGGCTGATGCGGTTGGCCGAGAAGGTGTTGGTGCTGATGATGTCGGCACCGGCTTCGATATAGCGCTGATGAATGTTAGCAATAGCCTCCGGACACGTCAGATTGAGCACATCGTTGTTTCCTGCCAGCGAGACGCTCCACTGTGCAAAGCGCCCACGATGGTATGCCTCTTCGCCGAGACTCAGCGACTGTATCAGCGTCCCCATGGCCCCGTCTAAGATCAAGATACGTTCTTTCAAACAGTCTTTGATATCCATGAATAGTTAAGTCTTTTCCGTGTGTCAGTTAGTTCTTTTCCCTGTGATGGCCACCATAGATGGTCTCTCCACCACTCTCTCCGTGCAGGGCTTCCTGAAAGGAATCCCAGTCCTGGAAACCTGCCAGCAGCGACAGGTGGTCCAGCGTCTTTCGGTTAGGTTTCTTCAGCACTTCTTTCTCTACCGCTTCCAGCAGTTTACGCAGTGCATGTCTCTTTTTCTCCATATTGCCCGCAAAGTTACACATTTTTTTTGTATTTTTGCAGCATCATTACAGAAAAAAGACTAATAAAGATGAATATCAAGGGAATGATTACCTGTCTGCTACTCTGCTGCTGTGCAGGCATTTGGGCACAGGAAAGGGCTGAGGTAGAGCTGGAGACGACGGAGGGAAACATCCGCATAGCCCTCTACAACGAGACACCGCAACATCGCGACAACTTCCTAAAACTGGTGCGCATGCAAGTGTACGACTCGCTGCTGTTCCATCGTGTCATCAAGGACTTTATGATTCAGGGTGGCGACCTGAACAGCAAGCACGCACTGCCTGGCCAGCGGTTAGGGTCTGGCGAACTGGACTATACCCTTGAGCCGGAGTTCCGTCTGCCACAGTTGTACCATCGCCGAGGGGTCGTGGCAGCAGCACGTGAACCAGACAACGTGAACCCCGAACAGCGCTCTGGAGCCTGCCAGTTCTATATCGTATGGGGCAAGATACTCAACGACAAGCAGTTAGCCTCCATACAGCAACGGCTGGACTCAGCTACCCACGGACAGGTGAAGCTTACGCCAGAGATGATTGAGACTTACAAGACCGTGGGTGGCACGCCCCATCTCGACGGCCAATACACCGTATTCGGCGAAGTGACCCAGGGCCTCGACGTGGTCGATAAGATCCAACAGGCAGCCACCGACCGGTACAACCGCCCCGTCTCTGACATCCGCATCCTTCGCGCCACCATCATCAGCGACCCCTTCGCCCCCAAGCCGCAACCCGCAAAAGCCGTCAAGCCGAAGCAGGGCAAGGGGAAGCCAAGCAAGGGTTTGAAACGGTGATAGGGCGCACAACGAAATTATCCCGCTGATTTCTTGTTTTTTCAAAATTGTTTTCTATCTTTGCAACGCAATGAATTAAAATGAGATGACCAATGACCTATCTGAATCAGTTTCACAAGGAAGCTATGGAGCGTACGATGAAGAAAATCGAAGAATCCAAGAAGTCTCCGATGAACTCCGTCGACGCTGCCAATTATATGAAGCGCAACTTCGAGATGGCCAAAACGATGTAAAAAAGACTTAACTGTTACCTAAATCGCTGGAAAAACCTTTGTAGAAAGGGGATACAGAAAGGTAACTCTCAGAAAAGACTTACCTGAGAGTTACCTGACAGCTAGCTAAAAGCTAAAGTACGATATAGAAACGGGGCTCTCTGCAGGCAGAGTGTGGCGTTGCAATCCGTTGTGCACTCTGTTAATTTTGTGGACCTATTTACAGTTTTTACAGTCTCACCTTCACAGTTGTTGAGCCGACATTTACCATATACACATTACCTTTATTAAGAGGTATATTTACTTGTGAATTATCTGCACGAACAGTTTTTTGTAGTTTTCCATCTATTCCAATAATACGGATAATCTCATTATGATTGACTCCAGTAACCATTATGCCATTCTCGGTTGCCAGCACTTTCACTTTTGATTCTTTTGCAGCTCTGACGTCACTGCCATCTTGTTCATATACAACCATCAATCTGCTGTTCTCAGTGATTGTTGGCGTAGTATATGTATTGTCTGTCAGCTCATTTGTGACGTCATTACCATTAAAGCATACGCTATGAATCTTCCAACCTTTTTCTACATATATAGTAAAGGTATGAGTACTACCTTTAATCACTTTAGTACTAACCATACCGTTTTCAGCCTGTTGAATAGACAATATTGGATTATATTCATCCTCGCCAACGATATTTACTGTCTTATTAATGCGCTGTGTTGAGTAATAGTTATCATTACCTTCCTGAACAGCCTTAATATGGAATGAACCTGCTTTTTTACACTCCATGTAGGTCTTACTGCCTGCCTTGTAAATTTCAGCATAGTTCTCAGAATCCGCAATGAAAGTAATTGGAAGGTTTGAAGATGCAGAGGCTTGCAGTTCTACCTGATCACCAACCTTCAGATTTGTCAGGTCTTGATTCCATGTAAAGGTCTGCTCAGCCTTTGCAATCGTCAATGTACCTGAACCGTATGACAACGTGTAGTTTGGAGAATAGCCACCTGTTACCTCAATAGGATATGTCCCGACATTCGATGTCTTAGTGGCAGAAGTACGTGCCATGGGCTGTTGGGACAATGAATAACCAGTATCATTGCCAACCAAACCTTCATATTCAATTGTAAATGCAGGATTATCCTTACCATAAGGCCTCTCGTAGTTGCCAACAAAAGCTTTCAATGACCTTGGAGTAATCGTTAGCTGTCCATTTTGATATGTCATTGCATAATTGACGGCCCGACCTCCGCTCACTATGATGTCATACGTTCCGGCCTTACTCTGTATGGTCGCCGTTGTACTGACAGCTGGCTCTACGTCTAATACTGCCTTTGTCTCGTTATTTACAAATCCAGAATATTCTACAGTGAACGTTGGATTCTCCTCTCCATACAACCTACTTACAGAGTTCGTTTTTACAGTCAATGGACGTTGTTTGATGGTCAGCGTTCCTGCGGTATAAGTAAAATCATAGTTATTAGCCTGTGCTCCTTCTGGTATAATGGCATACGTGCCTGCATTACTTGTAGCTGTAGCTTCTGTGGATATTGACGGTTTTGTGGACAATGCATCTTCTGTGTCATTATTTGCGAATCCAGTATATGTAAAGCTGTATGTAGGAATTTTTCCGCAATAGTCCATCGAAAGATTATCTGCTTTGATGGTCAAGGGAGCTTTTTGAATAGTGAGCTTACCTGGTGTATTAGAAGTGATCTCATAGTTCTTGGCTTCACAACCCACTGTTATATCATAGATTCCTGCTCCGCTTTCTTTTGCAGCTGTCGTGGTGAACTTTGGTGCTGTAATCCATTCAGGAACTGTTTCATCATTTTTAAGTCCAGAATACCCCAAAGTGAATGTCGGATTGCTACTTCCATATATCTTATTGGCATCCATTACCTGAATTGCTAACGAGGCCTTATTAATTGTCAGTTTTCCTCTCTCATTTGATAAAAGTAGCATATAGTTTTTGGCTTCGCCACCCTCGATTGTAAGAGGATATGTACCCACAGCAGTTTTCTCATTAGCATATGTGGTTACTACGGGTTTGGTGCTTAAAGCACTTTCGTCCTCACCATTCACAAAGCCAGAATATGAAATCGAAAATTCAGGATTTGGTTCGCCGTAAGTTCTACTTGTACTATTCGCCTTTACCATTAACTTCGCCGGAACGATAGTATAGCTGTAAGGTATATTGGCAGTAAACGACTCCTCGCCTTTAGTAAATGTTACAGGAATAATTACCTCATATGAACCAACTTCCGACTGTAGTGTGGGCATGGTAACGGTAGCAGTGTACCCTGACATATTGTTTGTCCATGTAGGACTTGGTGCCTCTCCTGTATATTCAAACCTATTTTGAGAGAATGTTATCATTTCAATGATACTCGCATTGTTGATAGAGTATGTCGGATTAGCATATACGGTCTTATTAGGTACATAGGTATATGAAGTAGCCGTCCAATATTGGGGAGGAGTTTGGCTTAAATATATTAACGTGCGCAATATGTTACAATTTTCGAAAGGACAACAGTTTTCATATCGGAAAGAAGTAACAGAGGCTGGAATAATCATTTTATTGATACTACTTCCCTTAAATGCAGAGAATCCAATAGTTTTAATCCCTTCTTTCAAATTCACATTTGTTATATGAGAGTTACTAAAAGCATGACCTTCTATGACTCTTATGGTATTTGGTAAAATAATTTCACTAACATAATCACTGTATGAATCACAAAAAGCATGGGAGCCAATACTATTGATAGTGTAACTCAATCCCTCATATACAATAGTGGACGGAACTGTTATACTGGTTTCAGTATTGTCGGAAGCAACTCTATATACCGAGGCATACGCGCCAGACAAAGAATATTGAAGTCCATTAACTGTTACTATTGTACTCGCATTTACACAAATAATTGTCATCACACTCATTAGTGTGGATAAGAACCTTTTCTTTAATTGTTTCATAGTATATTTCAGTTTAGTAATTATAATCCAATTCTCCTTTAGCTATTTTGTCAATCAATCCAATACACTTCTCAGACACACTATCTAATCCATATTTACCAATACCGTATATTTGAGCAGATTGTTGGAAACATAATTCTTCAAAAGGGGGCCATTCCAACTCTCTTTGAATCCTCACACAAGCAGCATCTTTATCTTTCTGCTTTGTAGCATGCAAATAGACCCTATAGGCATCTTGCAATAGAGCATTGCGGTCTTTCCATTCCTCTAAAAGTCTTTCCATTTCTCTTGTTAGCTAAATTTACCCAAACGAACTCCCCAATTTGAAATGAATTGTTTAAACTTTTAGCTAATATACAAAAAAGAAGCGTGGGAGTCTATCTGTCACTCGTCCCACGTGTTGAGGCTCTGGCATCGCCCTGATTGTTGAACGAGCAACGCCGAAGCCCACGCCTGTATGTAACCATATAGACTCAAAAGCCTTAAGCCAACAATGACTGACTGACAGGCTACCAAGCATACGGATATTACATACCCATGAGCGTCATTGTTGCCTTGTTCTTGACAATCAGTTTGAAACTGCCAGATTCCAACACGCCAAGCACAAAGCGTAAGATAACGCATTTTTTTATATATAGGTCTCCATCCTCATCAGACCCGCCCGCAAGCGAGGCTTCGGTATGAAGACAGGGCAAAGATATAGAATATTTTTGAAACAAACAAGAAAACGGCGAGATATTTTCAAGGAATAGCTCTTTTGCCAGTCTAAATAATGTCAAGAAAAAATGCCGAAAATCGTGTATGGCTTTTTGATAGATCTAGGATGAAGGGAAGCGAGATTACGGTTGTTAAGTCACGAAGTGGGACATAGAGGGTCACAAAGTTACGCCTCGAGGGTCACAAAGTGCCACCTTCACGACCGCAAAGTTACGTCTTCACGATATGAAAACGGCACTTTCGTAGTGCAAAAATCGTGGTTTTAGAGGGTGTTTCGGCGATGTTTATGGGCAAAAAGGACAGCTTTTTCGAGTGTCCGAAGGGGTGGAAATCCGTAAGGGACTACATATCAACCTATTGCGTATAACACCTCATATTTCGCAAATTTGACCCCTGATTGGCGTTTGGTGGATTTCGCGCGATTCTCAGCGCGTGTTTTGTCAAATTTATTCACATTCTTTATGGCGTCTTTTTCATAAAGAAGAAGGTACTTTCGCTCGGAAAAAATGCCAATTCATTTGCATTTTCTCTCGTTTTTTCGTACCCTTGTCCGTTGGACAAGCTAGGCTGCACCTCGGAAATAAAAACAAAAAAAACGTTTTTTGTTTTGTATTTCGCTCGGTTTGCACTACCTTTGTACCCCGAATTAGCATTTACACCTTATTTATATATGAAAGAGTTACAGCTGAAGTACGGATGCAATCCCAACCAGAAGCCTTCGCGCATCTTTATGCAGGAGGGCGAGTTACCCATCGAAGTGATTAACGGCCGCCCAGGCTACATCAACTTCCTCGACGCGCTGAACGCGTGGCAGTTGGTGAAGGAACTGAAGGAAGCAACGGGTCTGCCCGCTGCCGCCTCGTTCAAGCACGTCAGTCCTGCAGGTGCCGCTGTAGGCCTGCCGCTGAGCGACACGCTGAAGAAAATCTATTTCGTGGACGACGTGAAGGGACTGGACGAGAGTCCGGTGGCTTGTGCCTATGCCCGTGCCCGTGGTGCCGACCGCATGTCGAGCTATGGCGACTTCGTGGCCCTGAGTGACACCTGCGACGCTACGACCGCCCTGCTGCTGAAGCGTGAGGTGAGCGACGGCGTGATTGCCCCCGACTTCACGGCCGAGGCCATCGAGATACTGAAAGACAAGCGCAAGGGTACGTACAACGTCATCAAGATAGACCCCACGTACAAGCCCGAGCCCATCGAGCGCAAGCAGTGCTTCGGCGTGACCTTCGAACAGGGCCGCAACGAGATCAAGCTGGACGACCCTGCCCTCTTCGAGAACATTCCCACCGAGAACAAGACGTTTACCGCCGAGGCTAAGCGCGACCTGATCATCGCCCTCATCACGCTGAAGTACACACAGTCGAACTCAGTATGCTACGTGAAGGACGGACAGGCCATCGGCATTGGTGCCGGACAGCAGAGCCGCATCCACTGTACGCGTCTGGCAGGCAACAAGGCCGACATCTGGTGGCTGCGCCAGCATCCGAAGGTGATGGCTCTGCCCTTCAAGGAGGGTATCCGTCGTGCCGACCGCGACAACACCATCGACGTCTATATCTCTGAGGACGAGCACGACGACGTGCTGCGCGACGGTGCCTGGCAGCAGTTCTTCACCCGTCAGCCCGAGGTGCTGACGCTGGCCGAGAAGAAAGAGTGGATAGCCAAGAACACGAAGGTGGCTTTAGGCTCTGACGCCTTCTTCCCCTTTGGCGACAACATTGAGCGTGCCCACAAGAGCGGCGTCGAGTTCATTGCCCAGGCTGGTGGCTCGGTACGTGACGACCACGTCATCATGACCTGCGACAAGTACGGCATTGCAATGGCGTTTACGGGAGTACGACTGTTCCACCATTAATGAGCCCCATAAGGCCTATAGGCCCCATAAGACTTATAAGACTATGAGCAAAGAGAGTGATTTCCAGGAGATTCTGGAGAACGGCATTAACTTCGGTCGTGGCGGCGGTCCTCGCAAAGAGGAGGACAAGATAAAGACCAAGGCCAAGAAAAAGAAGTATATCACGGGTGCCCACGGCAGCGGCTCTGCACGGCAGAAGGCCAAATACCGCGAGCAGCGCGCCAACAGGCACAAGAAGTAAAGCATACGAAAATAGTCCGCTAACGGTTAGCGGACTATTTCCTTTCTATTAGAAGTTCAGCTCCTTACCCCGATAGAAATTGAGCAGGGCCGTCTGGTAGAGGTACTCGTAACGGGCCTGGACGAGATCGGACTCGGACTTCAGGTAAGTGTTCTTCGCCTCGTTGAACTCGGTGATGGTGGCCTTGCCGTTCTCGTACTTCGCCTGCATCAGCTGGAAAGCATCGCGCGTACTCAGCACGGCCTCCTCGGAGGATTTCTCCTTTGTCTGTGCATTCAGCGTATTGTAGTATACCTGCTGGATCTCCTTATAGAGCGTCTTCTTCGTGTTGTCGAGCTGCAACTGCTGGTTCTCCTGCTCAATGCGTGCATTGCGGATGTTGTTGCGCGTCTGGAAACGGTTGAAGATAGGTATGCTGAGGTTTAAGCCGATATTCTGCGAGAAGTTATTTTTCAGCTGGGTGGCGAAACCATCGCTCTTGAAACCGCTGGTGGTATAGTAGTTGGTGCTAAGGCCACCACTCAACGAGAGCGTGGGGAGGTTTGCGGCCTGGGCAATCTTGATGCTGTGCTCCGTACCCTTCAGACGAAGCTGCTGGGCGGCAATTTCAGGTTTGATGCCCAATGCCTCAGAATAGATGGCGTCAGGCGATGGGATAGCAACGGCCAAACCGTCAACGCCAGCCAGTACAGGACGGACAATAGAAAAGCCTTCGGGCGACGGCAGTTCGAGCAACTGCGTGAGGCTGAGAATAGCCAGACGCGTGTTGTTGTCGGCCTGGGTAGCCGTCAGGCGGCTATTGGCCAGCGTTGCCTTCTGCTGTGAGAGCTCGGCTTCGGAGGCCTTGCCGTTTTTGACAAAAGCCTGCAGGCGGACAACCTGTGCAGAGTCGATGGCAATCTGGCGGTGAGCAACGTCGGCAATCTCCATATCGTAGAGAATCTGTACATAGCTCTGGGCCACCTGCATACGGATGTCGTTCTTCGCCTTCTCGAGATCGGCGGTAGCAGCCTCCAGGTTCAGCTCACTGAGCTTGATCTGGTTGGGAATCTGGAAACCCGTAAAGATGGGCATGCTGGTGCCGAGCGAGAACGACGTCGACGAGGTATTCGTGTTCGAATACGTATTCTGAGCCGTCAGACCACGTCCGAACGAGAAGTTTTGTCCGGCAGAAGCACTAAGGTTGGGCAGTCGGGAGTTCTTAGCCGTAGAGACCTGCAACTCCTGCTGACGGCAGGCATTCTCTTGCTGTTTGATGGCGATATTGTGCGCTACAGCATAGTCGCAGCACTCGCGGAGGCTCCACTGACGGGACTGGGCGCTAAGGCTCATGGGCCCCATAGGTCCTATAAGACCTATAAGACTTATAAGAAAAAGCTTCTTCATGGCTTACTTGTCTTTAGAGTCGTCTGCTATCACCTCCGGGCCACGCACCTTGTCCTTGGCGTTCAGGCCCTTCTTGATCTCAATATTCACACCGTCAGAGAGACCTGTCGTCACCTGCTTGCGCTCGTAGGTCTTCTGCTTACCCTCGCCTTTGACGAGATAGACAAAGGTGGAGTCGCCGCTGAACTCAATGGCACTCTCAGGAATGGTAAGCACCTTGTCGGCATGGGCCAGCACAATCTCGGCATTGGCACTATAGCCAGAGCGTAACTTGTCTTCCTTGGCCACATGGACAGCAGCCTTGATCTCGAACTGATTGGCACCGTTCGACTCTACAGCTTTAGGCGAGATATACTCCAAAGCAGCGTCGAACTTCAGGTCCTGCAGGGCACCCACGGTAATCTTCATGGGCATACCACTGACCAAGCTACCCACCTCAGTCTCGTCGATATTACCACGGAAGATGAGGTCGTTCATATTGGCTACAGAGGCAATGGTCGTACCATCGTTGAAAGTATTCGACAGGATGACGCTATTACCCACCTTGACAGGAATATCGAGGATGACACCAGAGACCGTACTTCTGACAAGTGTAGACGAGGCGCTGGCATTCGACTTCGACACACCGTCGCGAACAACCTCGAGTGCATCAACAGCGGCCAACTTCTCCTGCTTGGCCTGATTCAATGCCAGTTTAGACTTATCGTACTCATCAGCAGAAACGAGTTTCTGATTGTAGAGGTTCTCTTCTCGATTGAAGTCGGTCTGAGCCTGATTCAAATTAATCTCTGCCAGGCGCACACGCATCTCAGCACTTGACAACTGACTCATGTCAGGTATCACCTTTACCTTAGCAATTACATCGCCAGCATTGACATAGTCACCGGGTTCCTTATACAGCTCAGCGATGATGCCCGAGATCTGCGGTTTGACGTTCACCTCATTGCGAGGCTCTATCTTACCAGTGATAATGGTCGTCTTCTGGAGGCTGTCCAGTTTCGGTGTGAACTCGGAGTACACAGTCTCCTTGGGTTGGCTTTTCTGCCAGAGAAACACGAAGGTTCCGATGAAAATCAGCGCGATAATCGCTGCGATAATCAGTTTGCTGTACTTTTTCATATCTTGGTTGTTTTTAATTTTGTTTTTATTATGGGGCTCATGGGGCCTATAGGGCTTATAAGACCTATGGGACTTATGAGTTATTCATCGCGCATGGCGTCGACAGGTTTAATGCTCATTGCTCTCGCTGCTGGCGCAAGACCTGCCAGCACACCCATCGCTGACACTACGAAGGCTGCAAAGATGGCTGTCCAGAAACCTATCTGGAAGTGGGCAGCAAGAATGCCATCTTCTGTGTTTGCAAGCTCTAACATCTGCAATATCATCACCGCAAAGAGAATACCGCTCATGCCTGCCACCAGCGTCAGCACGATACTTTCGGAGATAATCTGCGACAGTATCATCCTGGGGGTAGCACCGATAGCTCGGCGGATACCAATCTCTGTGGTACGTTCACGAACGGTGACCATCATAATGTTTGACACGCCGATGGCTCCAGCCAGCAGGGTGCCCAGGCCGACAAGCCAGATGAGGAAGTTGACACCTCGGAAGAGGTTGTCGAGCATCTGGAAGAGCACTTCGGTGTTGAACACCATAGCACCTTGTTCGTCGGTAGGGTCGATGGTGTGAGCACGGGCAACGGTCTCGCGGATGCGGTCGGTGACTTTCGACATCACAACACCTGGACGTCCGGTAACGGCTATCAGGTCGACGGCATTGCCGCGGTTATAGGCCTGCTGCATGAAGGTCAGCGGCAGGGTGACACCCGTACCGTTTTCGCCACTGATGTTAACGCCCTCACTCATGTTGTAGTCGACACCTACTATCTGGTAGTAGATATTGTCGATGCGGATACGCTTGCCACAGGGATCGCCGCCACCGGGAAAGAGCTCCTTGTAGGTCTTCTTCTGGATGACGCACACCTTGCGATGGTCGCGGATGTCGGCCTCATCAATGTAGCGGCCGTAAAACATCTTAGGCTCATTGACCTTCTGATAGTCGGGCATTGCCCCATTGACTCCGACAGTAGCCTTGCGGTCGCCATAGTAGGCGGTGCCACCATTTGAGAAAAGCAGGGGCGTGACAATGTCGAGCTCTGGTACACTCTGGCGGATGCGTGCCACATCCTTATAGTCCATCGCCCACATGCGACCTTTGCGGAATCCCTTGTATGCCTTGCTCGTTGGCTGTGCCCATATCAGGGCGCTGTTAGTGGCAAAGCCTGCAAAGTTGCGCTGGAGCAGTTCTTTCAGTCCGTTGCCACCACCCATCAGGGCTACGAGCATGAACACACCCCAGAACACGCCGAAGCCCGTCAGGAACGAGCGCGACTTGTTGCGCGTCAGCGTGTCGAGTATCTCTCTGTATGTATCAATATCCAGTCTCATTTGACAATTTGGCAATTTACTATTTTACTTTTTTAGTCGGCGCGGAGCGCTTCTATCGGACGGATGCGCGAGGCCTTGAAGGCAGGGATGAGTCCTGCGATGGTGCCAGCAATAATCATCACCAGCGTCGCCTCGATACAGACGTCAAGACCTACTGTGGGGTTAAGGAACATCGTGGCTTTAAACAAACCGGTATCAATGGTCTCATGGCCTATCGTTGCATCCATGTATTCATTGGCGGCTACGCCCAATACCATACCGATATATCCGAAAAACGTCGTAATGATGACACTTTCAGTGATAATCAGTTTTAGAATACTCCAAGGCTTGGCACCTATGGCCTTGCGAATACCAAACTCGTGGGTACGCTCCTTGACGGTAATCAGCATGATGTTAGACACGCCCACGATACCTGAAAGCAGCGTGAAGAGGCCGACTATCCAAAGGGCTGTGCGGATAATGCCAATACCTTTCTCCATTTGCAGATTCTGAGTAAAGCGATTCCACAACCACACGGCGTCTTCGTCATCTGGATGAGCCTGGTGCTCAGCATTCAGGCGTCGGCGGTAGTCTTTTTCAAAGTCTTCGTTGGCTTTCTCAGTAGACAGTCCGTGGAAGGTGAACTCTATGCGGCCTGCATCATCGGTGTTGGCACCAAAAATACGCTTGATGGCCGAATAGCTGCTGAACACTTCAGCACGCCCATTCTCGTTCTCTTTATAGACACCCACCACCTTAAAGGCGAAATCACCCACATTCACGAAATCGCCAATCTGGCACTTCAGCTCCTTGACCTGTTTGTTGCCTAACACCAGCACCTTACGGTTTTCCTTCACGTCATTCTCGTTAATGAAACGACCCTGTAGCATCTCCACCTTATTAATCTTTGTATGGTTGGGATAAACACCGCTGATGCTCGTGCTGATATATTGCTGTCCGAAGCTGATGGTTGTCGAGGTGTTGTACTGCGCACCGACCTCATCGACGTTCTGAGTGAACTCCGTCTCGGTAATCTCCATATCACGTTCGTGCAGACGGATGTTGCGGCCCTCTTTCAGTCCTTGGTAGGGTTTGGATGTATAACCTCCATAGACCACCATCGACGACGAGAGGAAGCGGCCGCTCTGCTTCAGGTTGGCATTAATAAGACCATTGCCGGCACCCAGCAGCACAATCAGCATGAAGATGCCCCACGCCACAGCAAAACCCGTGAGTGTTGTGCGGAGTTTGTTTCTCCGTGCCGTCTGCCATATTTCATTCAATAATTCCATCCTTGATGCGGATTATACGATTAGTCTGCGCTCCCACATTAGGGTCGTGGGTCACAATAATCTGGGTCATTTTCTCTTCTTCGTTCAATTTCTTCAGAAGTTGCATCACCTCAACAGAGGTCTTTGAGTCCAAAGCGCCTGTAGGCTCGTCAGCCAGAATAATCTGGGGCCTGGTAATCAGCGCACGGGCAATAGCCACACGCTGCTTCTGTCCACCGCTGAGTTCGTTGGGGTAGTGCTCAGCCCAATCAAGAAGACCAAGACGCTCGAGATACTCCAGCGCAAGGGTGTGTCGCTTCTTACGCGACACCCCTTGATAAAAAAGTGGCAATTCAACGTTTTCTACTGCAGTCTTAAAAGAGATAAGATTGAATGACTGGAAGATGAATCCAATCATCTTGTTACGATACTCAGCAGCGCGTGTCTCTGAGAGATTCCATATGGGTACTCCATTGAGCTCGTAGATACCTGAGTCGTAGTTGTCAAGAATACCCAGGATGTTTAGCAGGGTACTCTTGCCGGAACCCGACGCTCCCATGATGCTGACGAACTCTCCCTTCGCAATATCCAGGGAAATACCCTTCAGCACATGGAGCGGCTGGGCGCCTTGGTAGGTTTTGTTGATGTCTTTTAGGTGAATCATATAAACAAGCTTTTTACCTTTAGTTTTACTCATTAGACGTTACCTTATCGTCAAAAGTTGCAGCATACGCGCTTTTAACATCTTCTAACGTAATGTCCAACAGCTGCATCTGGCGGAAAAGCTCGGGCAGGCGTTCCTTCATAAACTCCTTCTTGCGATCCTTCAGAATCTGTTTCTTGGCTCCTTTGGTGACAAAGTAGCCCAAACCGCGCTTATTATATATAATGTTCGCGCGGGACAGTTCGTCGAAGGCCTTGACGGCTGTGTTGGCATTCACCTCTAGCATCACCGCATATTCACGCACACTCGGAATGCGGTCATCATCTTTATATTTTCCTGCGAGAATCTCATCACAGAGGCGGTCTGCCATCTGGATGTATATCGCTTTATCATTTGTGAATATCATACGTTCAACCATTTATTGTTAATAACCTGCATGCGGGTAAACAGCTTATAAGAAATCCAGTAGTGGATGGGGATTAGGAGCGTAACCACCGTCTGGAGAATATAGAAGGCAGGGTGGAATACTCTGTTATATGTATGTGTCTTCTCGTCCCAAGTACCCGTTGTAAATTTGATATCAATGCCATTCCAGTCGATCTGATTCAGAATCATAGTCAGCAGAATGACGACAACAGCAATCGTGGCACTGGTCATCAGGAATTGCTGGCGACGGAAGAGGGTACCACCTACGGTATAGAGTGAGTGGATGTAGAATACCCATGCAAAAAGCATCCAACCATACTGCCAATACTCAAAGGCAGCATTCGGGCCGAAAGGTTCTGCAAGCTTTGGGATTCCCCAGATGACGACACGTCCTGTCAGCCAGTCAACAAATACGCGTAGGGTATCAGCCAACATATAGGCACCAACAGTCAGGATGGCCATCAATCCGAAATTAAGCAGGAAACTGACAATGTATTTTTCCAAGTTGCTGACGGGCCATAGCAGATAGGCAGAACGCTGGCGCGTGTCCTTCATCTGCGAGAACATACTTGTGGCACCAAACAGCATGGAGATGCAGAAGAAAATAATGCCAAACATAACGGTTGATTCCACATAGTGGTTATAGGTGCGGGAAGCCTCTTCCAATCCCCAGTTGTCTACCATATAACTGTAACCATTTCCCTGTACACGCGTCCAGAAAAGGTTGGCAATAAACATAACCAGCGTAAAAATGCTGAAGAGGCGAATCCACGTCTTGCGACTTACCATAAAGGCACACTTCAATGCCTTTGAGAATCTATTGTAATTAAATGTACTCATTTTGCTTGTGTTTTATAGTTAAACAGAAGTTCAAGGTTCACTTGTGTCTCAGCATCGCCTTCCTGATGACGGCAGATGACGGCATTACCTTGCAGAGTAGGCTCAGCATAGAGAACGCTGTCGTCCATTTGCTGGGGTGTACGGTATTCGAAGGTGTACTGATCCTGAATCTCCTGCATCGAGGCGTTCAGCAATACCGAGCGCTGGTCGAGCATTACGATGTGATCCAACATCTGCTCAACGTCGTGTACCTGATGGGTAGAGATGACAACGGTGCGATCCTCCGTCATGTGCTGGGCAATGACCTTGCGGAACTGTGATTTCGAAGGGATGTCGAGACCGTTGGTAGGCTCGTCCATCAACAGATACTTGGTGTTGGTAGCCATCGCGAAGGCAATATACGCCTTCTTACGCTGACCCATCGAGAGCTGACCTAAACGGACGTCAGCAGGCAACTCGAAGTCGGCCAGACAGCCCTGCAGAATCTCTTCAGAGAAATTAGGATAAAAAGGCTTATAGAGCTTCACGTATTCCGAGAGGCAGATTGCTGGCATCTCGAACTCCTCAGTCACGAGGAAGATATCACTTAGCATCTCTGGCGTTCTCTTATATGTTGCGATGTCATCGCAACAAACAGAGCCAGAGACGGGACGCAACAGGCCCGACAACAGATAAAGGAGAGTAGACTTGCCCGTGCCGTTCTTGCCCAGCAAGCCATAAATGCGGTTCTCCTCCAATTGGAGACTGAACCCGTCGAAGACAAGTGCCTTCTGGCCCTTGTACTTGAAGCTGATGTTTTGTACGTTAATCATACGTTTATTTATTTAGGTTATTACAGTTGAGTGTCGCCTGTATTAGTGTACCACTTTAATAGTACACTGCAAAGGTAAAACAAAATTATTGTAACTTCCAAACATTTTAGACGAAAAATTAATTATTTAACCTCATTTAAGAATTCCACAACAATTGTTAATGCATTGGGATTGGTAGATTTATTTGGTGAAGATTTGGTCATTAAGTGTGTATTTACTACCTTTGCACGTATATAATCCTTAAAGGACACCATGAACGTAAGAAGAATCTATCAACGCCTTATCGGCATCATTATATTTTTGGCCATAAGCCTCTACGTAACAAGCATTTACGGAAAGAGTGAAAATCGAGAAGACACCGCAGAGACACACCTATTGCAACAGGTGCGCAATGCCTTCAACCAGAACAACGAGCAGCGGTTCTACGAAGTAATGGCCCAATACCGTAACTATTTGTTGGAAAAGGACAATATCAGCGGCTACTATCTGTGCTGGAAGAACGAGGTGCTCTACGACGTCAACCACAACCACTTCTACAGAGCCTTACGAAAGACGATGAAGATGCAGGTTGAGATGGAACAGCGCGGTGACTTACACGAGCTCTACAAGGCCACACAACTGCGAGGCATTATCTATTCACTACGCGGTAACATTCCTTTGGCTCATCAGTATTTTGAAAAAGCTTTAGATCAAGTCGACCACAGTGAAATCATCAGCTTAGCCTCCATTTACATGGACTTGGCCAATATTGAAATGGACACACAGCCTGAGGAGGCCATGAAACACCTTAACTATGCCATTGCGATTATTAAAGGAAAGAGTTCGAGCTACGACTACAGCGATGCTATCGGCTTTAAAGTCATCGTAGCTTATGCCATGCGCGACTGGCAGGCTGTAAACAAGGCTTTCGACGAGTATATTGCCATGAAGGGAAAAGGGGAAGAAGAATTCAGTACCACCTATTATTATTACGCACTGATATGCAAGGCTGTGGCTGACAAAAGCTACGACAAGGCCCTTCGCTTGACCTACAACCTGACAAACTCGACAGACATCTACAAGTTTCAGACCGAGATTTACGAACTGTCGGGAGACACCCAACATGCCTTCGAAACCCAGAAGCGCTATATGGCCGTCAAAGACTCTGTGAACAATGTCATTATGAGCGAGGAGATAATGGGCTCGGCCACTGATTTGGAAGATGCAGAAGCGCGCAACGCTGTTGTATCCAAGCATAACACGCTCCTGAAAAACATTATCAACTATGGTGTGATAGCCGGTCTGTTAGTCGGTTTCTTAATTTACCGTATGAATCGGTTGCGTTATCTCCGCAAGCTACAGCGTCAGAACAACGACCTGCTCATAGCTCGCGACAAGGCACAGGAAGCCAATCGCGTGAAGATCAGTTTCTTGCAGAACATGAGTCATGAGATACGAACACCTCTAAATATTATCAGCGGCTATGCCCAGATTATCAGTGACCCACGCACGCTGACCAGCGACAATGAACGTGTCGATATTGCCAAGCGTATTACCCACAGCACGAATACCATTGTACGTATTGTCGACGAGATTCTTGACATATCCAGCAAGGAAAGCATCCACTATATCGACAAATCGGATCAGATATCATGTAACGATCTGCTACGTTGCATTGCTCAGCCCTATCAGGATATGGACACTGAGTTCAATATCAAGTTAGAGTTACTGTTGAAAGAACGCTGCAAGATCATCACAAACCATAAAGAGGTGCTGAAAATTCTTAACCACCTCATGGACAATGCCATCAAGTTTACCCCTAAAGGCGGCACCATTACCCTACGCAGCTACCAGCACAAACTCAATGAGAACATGGTATGTCTTAGTGTGACAGATACGGGCTGTGGCATCAAGGAAGGAGAAGAGGAGAAAATCTTCGAACACTTCTACAAATCGGATATCTACAAGGAGGGGGTCGGTCTTGGTTTGTCCGTAGCTCGTCGTGTGGCTCGACAGTTAGGCGGTGACGTCATACTTGACACACGCTACAAAACCGGTAGCCGCTTCATCTTGAAGCTTCCCAAAGAATAATCATCCTCTCGTATCTGCACCCCACATCATCTTCTCACGCAAGGTATGGAAATATTTCGAGCCAGCACGCTTGATAACCCTGACACGATAGGGAGCCTTACGCATGATTAGACGAGTACTATCTGGCAGGGGCTCAGAACGGCCATCTAAAGCCACAAGATACTGATGGGTACGACTTTCTACAGTCAACTGAATCTCAGAATCTTCAGAAATCACTATAGGACGAACGTTCAGCGAGTGCGGCGCAACAGCTGTCAGCGAGAACACATGGGTGCCTGGCACAATGATGGGGCCGCCGTTCGACAGTGAATAAGCCGTAGATCCCGTAGGCGTGCTCATCACCATACCGTCGGCCTGATAGGTAGCGACATAATCTCCATTGATAGTACAGTGAATAGTAATCATCGATGCATTATCGCGCTTGAGAATCGCAACATCATTTAATGCACAATGATAGCCGTCAAGGGGTATACCGTCAGTTTCCACACGAATCACTGAACGTGCTTCTAAACTATAGTCACCTTCATACAAAGCCGTAATCGTCTGTTCGATATCCTGTGCATGGATGTCAGCCAGAAAGCCCAAACGTCCCATATTCACCCCAAGAATAGGTATCTGCTTGTCGCCCACCATGCTGGCTGCCTTTAGGAAGGTTCCGTCACCACCCATAGAGATTACGAAATCAGCCTCAAAGTCGCATCCATCAAAAACCTTCACGCTACCAACATCTATACGTTGGTCGGCAGTCAGGAAATTATAGAACTTACGTTCGATAGCCACTTCTGCCTGTCGAAGGGACAGACAAGCCAGAATTTTCTGCATCGATGCAGACTTCTTGGGTTGATAGGTATTACCGAAGATGGCAAACTGTAACTTACGTGAAGTCATATTTTTTAGGGCTTTTTTGCTGTTTATTCGCAAAGATTTCGTATCTTTGCCGATGCAAAGATACAAATAAAAGTGAAAAATAAATAGTGAAAAACGAAAAATATGACGAGACTGAGTGTAAATATCAATAAAATTGCCACCCTGCGCAACGCTCGTGGCGGCAACAATCCCAACGTATTGGCAGTAGCCCTTGATGCAGAAACATTTGGAGCTCAAGGAATTACAGTCCACCCGCGCCCAGACGAGCGCCACATTCGCTATCAAGACGTGCGTGACCTTCGTCCACGGGTTACTACAGAATTTAACATCGAAGGCAACCCCATTGACTCGTTTACCCAACTAGTACTTGAAGTGGTACCTACGCAGGTGACACTTGTTCCGGACGGCCACGACCAACTAACATCCAACCACGGCTGGGACACCATCGAGAACCGCCAGTTTCTGACCGACATCTGTAAGACATTCAAAGATGCTGGTATTCGCACCAGTATCTTCGTTGATCCTGATCCTCGAATGGTAGAAGGCGCGAAAGTCTGTGGAGCCGACCGTGTGGAACTTTACACAGAACCTTATGCTTCAGCATATGCAACCAATCGCGAGGCAGCTATTGCGCCATTTATTGCTTCTGCTGAAGAAGCACGTCGCGTAGGACTGGGACTGAATGCCGGCCACGACCTGTCATTGGAGAACCTACATTACTATCATCGGCAAATTCCTTGGACAGACGAGGTATCGATTGGCCATGCCCTTATCTGCGACGCCCTCTATATGGGACTGCGTGAAACTATTCAACAATATCTAAAAGCACTACAATAAATATGAAAAAGGTCTATGTATTCTTAGCAGACGGCTTCGAAGATGTTGAAGCCCTGATTCCCATTGACGTACTGCGTCGTGGAGGTGTAGATGTGACAACGGTGAGCATCAGCGATTTCCCATTGGTACAATCGGCTCATGGTGTCAATGTAGAGGCAGATATCATGTTTGAGCAAGGTGACTTCACGGATGCTGACCTTCTTTTCCTGCCTGGTGGCATGCCTGGAGCTTCGAACCTCTTCGCACACAAAGGCGTTTGCAAGGCTATTGTCAACCAGCACATGGCAGGCAAGAAGGTTGCCGCTATTTGTGCTTCACCAGCTGTCGTCTTGGCCCCCTTGGGTATACTCGACGGCAAGAAGGCAACTTGCTATCCTGGTTTCGAGAGCGTATTGGCAGAAAACAATGCCACTTATACGGGCGACCTGGTTACCGTCGACGGCAACGTCACCACTGGCGAGGGTCCTGCAGCTGCGTTCCCCTTCGCCTACGAACTGCTAAGTCAGTTGGTTAACAAGCAGACCGCCGACCAAATTGCCGAGGCTATGCGCTTCAAACACCTCATGGCCTGATGGACTATGTCATCATTGTAGCAGGAGGCAAAGGTCTACGCATGGGAAGCGACATTCCCAAGCAGTTCTTACCCGTTGGCGGTAAGCCTGTTCTGATGCGGACGTTGGAGCGGTTCCGTGAGTACTCCCCTACCCTGAAAATCATCTTGGTCCTGCCTAAGGCACAACAAGACTACTGGAGGCAACTCTGCGCTGATTACCATTTCAATGTGGAATATCAATTAGCAGATGGTGGCGAGACGCGCTTCCACAGCGTCCAGCATGGATTAGCCCTGATTCCAGATGAGGCAGAAGGTGTAGTAGGCGTACACGATGGCGTGCGTCCATTCCCCAGCATTGACGTCATCCGTCGCTGCTATGACACGGCACGCGAAAAGAAGGCCGTTATTCCCGTTATTCCGGTTGTAGAAACTCTGCGCCACCTTCAAGGCAAATCTTCTATTACTGTTCCGCGCGACGACTATCGCCTGGTGCAGACACCACAATGCTTCGACATACAACTGTTGAAGGCTGCTAACCGACAGCCTTACAACGATGGATTCACCGACGATGCCTCTGTCGTGGAGAGCTTTGGCCACGCTATCACGCTGGTAGAAGGCAACCGAGAAAACATCAAGATAACAACTCCTTATGACCTGAAGATTGCCAAAGTACTGATAGGATGACTGACATACTGCAACAAGACATACAATACTTGCCAGGGGTAGGCCCGCAACGCAAGAAGATGCTCAACGAGGAATTGGGCATTATAACATATGGCGACTTGTTGCAGTACTTCCCCTATAAGCACGTAGACAGAAGCCGCCTGTACAGCATCCGTGAACTGACGGGTGACATGCCATTTGTACAAGTAAAAGGGTGCATCTTGAGTTTCGAGACTTTTAAGATGAGTGCACGTAAGGAGCGTGTCGTTGCCCACTTTACGGACGGAAGTGGAAAAGTGATGGACCTGACATGGTTTAATGGAGGAAAATATGCCAAACAAAACTATACCATTGGAAAAGAGTACATCGTTTTCGGACGTCCGAACGTCTACAATGGACGTATCAACGTCACACACCCCGACATTGATGATGCAGAGAAGTTAGAACTGACTGCCATGGGTATGCAGCCCTACTACAACACAACGGAGAAGATGAAAAAAATGGGACTCAACAGCCGTTCTGTAGAGCGACTTACGAAGTCGCTCATCGACATTCTTAAAATGCCACTTCCCGAGACCCTCCCCGACTTCATCACACAGAAACTCCACTTGATGTCGCGCGATGAGGCATTACGCAAGATTCATTATCCCAGGAATGCCAAGGAGCTGGAACGAGCCCGTACCCGTCTGAAGTTCGAGGAATTGTTTTATGTTCAACTAAATATACTCAGATACGCCAGTGACCAGCGTCGTAAATACCGCGGTTATGTATTCAGTAAAGTTGGTGACCACTTCAACAACTTCTATAAGTACAACCTTCCTTTCGCCCTAACGGAAGCCCAGAAACGTGTTATCCGCGAGATTCGCAAGGATATGGGCAGTGGTCGCCAGATGAACCGTCTGCTGCAAGGTGACGTAGGCTCTGGCAAGACACTCGTAGCACTGATGTCTATGCTCATCGCACTGGACAACGGTTATCAGGCCTGCATCATGGCCCCCACCGAGATACTTGCTGAGCAACACCTGCAGACCATCATGGACTTCCTGGAGGGACTGCCCATCCGCGTAGCCCTGCTGACGGGTATTGTCAAAGGCAAAAGGCGACAGGAGATACTCGACGGACTGCTCGATGGTACCGTACAGATACTCGTTGGCACTCATGCCGTCATCGAGGATACCGTACAGTTTGCCCGATTGGGTATGGTGGTTGTCGACGAGCAGCACCGCTTTGGTGTGGCCCAGCGTGCCAAGTTGTGGAGCAAGAGCGAGAATCCGCCTCACGTACTCGTAATGACTGCCACTCCCATCCCCCGCACTTTGGCCATGACGCTCTATGGTGACCTTGACGTCAGTGTCATTGACGAGTTACCGCCAGGCCGTAAACCCGTTGTCACCCAGCACGTCTTTGACCGCTCTTTGCCTTCGTTATATGACAGTATCCGAAACCAGATACGACAAGGGCGTCAAGTTTATATCGTGTTCCCACTGATTGAGGAAAGTGAAAAGATTGACCTGAAAAACCTCGAAGACGGTTTTAAAGTGTTAACTCAGGTATTCCCAGAGTTCCGCCTAAGTAAAGTACACGGCAAGATGAAACCTGCTGACAAGGAAGCTGAGATGCAGAAATTCGTCAGTGGCGAGACGCAGATACTGGTGGCCACTACCGTTATCGAAGTTGGCGTTAACGTACCGAATGCTTCTGTTATGGTCATCCTTGAAGCTCAGCGATTCGGTCTCTCCCAACTCCATCAACTTAGAGGACGCGTGGGGCGAGGTGCCGACCAAAGCTACTGCATTCTCGTTACCTGCTACGAGTTGTCCGCCGATACCCGCAAGCGCATCGACATCATGTGCGAGACCAACGATGGATTCCGTATTGCTGAGGCAGATCTGAAGCTACGGGGACCTGGCGACTTAGAAGGTACTCAACAAAGCGGTATGGCTTTCGATTTAAAAATCGCTGACATTGCCCGTGACGGACAACTGGTACAGATGGCTCGCGACGAGGCTTGCACCATCATCGAAGGCGATCCAACCTGCAGTTCACAACGCTATGCTATATTATGGAACAGGCTACGCGAATTGCGCAAAACAAACATCAATTGGGGAGCAATATCGTGACCATTAAGTGTTAAAACACACAAAATAACCTTAAACGTTAAGCATAAAAACCACATATTTAAATAATTATTTGTACCTTTGCAACGTTTAATTGACATATTGAGCCAATATTTGGAGCTCACAACCAAAACATAATATGAAGAATATTAAAACCATTGCAATTCTGACAATAGCAACAATATGTTCTCTCCCGATGATGGGACAAGATCTTTTGGCACGTCAGGCACCTATTGATCGCAAAATGAAGGCAGTCGACAGCGTAGCGCTGAAGAGACTGATATTTACCGAGAATTATGATTCTCCATCCGAAGACCTTTACGAGGACTGGAACAATCGTTATGCACATCGGGAACAAGCGTTACCCGACTCGTTCCGCATCTCTCTACGTGACTTCTGCATGCCTACAACAAGCCGTGTGCTAACCAGCAACTTCGGTGCTCGTTGGGGACGCCAGCATAAAGGCCTTGATATCAAGGTATATATTGGTGACACCATCTGCGCAGCCTTCGCTGGTAAAGTTCGTATCGTACGCTACGAAGGTCGTGGCTACGGAAAATATATTGTCATACGCCACCACAACGGCCTTGAGACCATCTATGGTCATCTGTCAAAACAGTTGGTTGTAGAAGATCAGGAAGTACGTGCTGGCGATGTTATTGGTTTGGGTGGTAATACCGGACGCAGTACAGGCTCTCACCTCCACTTTGAGACACGCCTATGTGGAGTAGCCTTGAATCCTGCTTTGATGTTCGACTTCCGCAATCAGGATGTTGTTGACGACTACTATATGTTCCGCAAGGCGACTTATCAGCAGGAGTCTGTCATTGCCAGCCGACTGCGTGGTGTAGGTGGCAGTAGTTTTAATACTGGTGATGAAGACATTGAACTCGCTTCAGTTGCCCCTGCAGCCAGCTATCAGCAAGAGTCGCGCTTCCACAAGGTTCGCAAGGGAGAGACGATTTACAGCATTGCTCGCAAGCGCGGTACAACTGTTAATGCTATTATGAAGCTCAACCACCTGAAAAAAACGTCGAAACTGATGCCTGGCCAGATTCTGAAATACAACTAACACATTGTAAACATAAATCAACATAAAGAGACGGAAAGTATGCTACGCGCTACTTTTCGTCTTTTTATGCTCATTGATGAGCCTTTCTTTTTTCAATCAGTCATTTAAAGAAGAGAGAGCGCTTTAACAAAATGTAACGCTTACAGAAAAATATTACGCAAAAAAACTTTGATTATTGGTTTTTAATGCGTATATTTGCCTTGTCAAAGTAACATAATGACAATACCTAAATCTATTAAACACATAACCACTATGAATGTAGAAAAAATTATGCAAGGCCTGGAGCATAAGCATCCTGGCGAAGTAGAGTTTCTGCAGGCTGTACGTGAAGTGCTGGAAAGCATCAAGGACGTATACAACCAGCACCCTGAATTTGAGAAGGCAAAGATTGTGGAACGCATTGTTGAGCCAGAGCGTATAACAACCTTCCGCGTACCTTGGGTAGATGACAAAGGAGAGGTTCAGGTGAATATTGGCTATCGTGTACAGTTCAACAGTGCCATCGGTCCGTATAAAGGAGGACTGCGTTTCCATCCCTCAGTAAACCTGTCGATTCTGAAATTCCTCGGTTTCGAGCAAACCTTCAAAAATGCGCTGACCACACTGCCGATGGGTGGTGGAAAGGGAGGCTCAGACTTTGCACCCCGTGGAAAGAGCGATGCAGAGATCATGCGCTTCTGTCAGTCGTTTATGACAGAGCTCTATAAGATTATCGGTCCGGACATGGATGTTCCTGCTGGTGACATAGGTGTGGGAGGCCGTGAGATTGGATATCTCTTTGGACAATATAAGAGACTAACCTCCCAGTTCCATGGTGCCACACTGACGGGTAAAGGCTTAGAATGGGGCGGCAGTATTCTGCGGCCAGAGGCAACAGGCTTTGGCGCACTTTATTTTGTACATCAGATGATGGAAACTCACGGACTGGACATCAAGGGTAAGACAATAGCCCTTAGCGGCTTCGGCAACGTGGCTTGGGGTGCAGCGAAGAAAGCAACGGAACTTGGTGCTAAAGTGATTACCATATCAGGTCCCGACGGTTACATCTACGACCCTGCAGGTTTGGATGACGAGAAGATAGACTATCTATTGGAGCTTAGAGCTAGTGGCAATGACATCTGTCAGCCATACGAAGAAGAATTCGAAGGATCGACGTTCTTTGCCGACAAGAAGCCGTGGGAGCAAAAAGCCGACATCTACCTACCCTGTGCTACCCAAAACGAGTTGAATGGTGATGATGCCGATAAGATTTTGGCTCAGAAGCCACTATGTGTTGCAGAGGTGTCGAACATGGGCTGTACAGCAGATGCAGTAGAAAAATTTATCGCTGCGGGACAATTGTTTGCACCAGGAAAGGCTGTAAATGCTGGTGGTGTGGCTACTTCTGGTCTGGAGATGACGCAGAATTCAATGCGTATTTCCTGGACTGAAGAAGAAGTAGACCAAAAGCTACATCAGATTATGTCTGGCATTCATGCTCAGTGTGTAAAGTATGGCAAGGAAGGCAACTACATCAATTATGTTAAGGGAGCTAACGTTGCCGGCTTTATGAAAGTTGCCAAGGCCATGCTTGCTCAGGGAATAGTATAAAAGGCCAGATGATTGACTATTGATAATTGATAACTGACTATGAAAAAGAGAAATGTGATACGTATCGGTTTGAGACGCATTGCAATAATGTGTTTACTACTGTTCTCTTGCCAATTATCAGTTATCAATGGTCAATCAATTCAACAGGGTAAGGCTACGTTTTACTCTAAACGGGCGACAGGCTCGCGAACAGCCAATGGCGAGCGGCTCCACCACGACTCGTTAACCTGTGCTCATCGCACGTACCCGTTTGGGACGATGCTGCGAGTGTATAACCCTGCCAACGGTCGTAGTGTGGTAGTAAGAGTAACGGATCGTGGACCATTTGTCCGCGGACGCATTATTGATTTATCATGGAGAGCTGCCAAAGAGTTGGGAATCATCTCACAGGGTGTGGCCATGGTGTTCGTCCAGAAAGCCAACTCTTTTATTGTTCCTTTCCTACCTAACGAAGACATCGAAATCCCAGACTTAGAGCTTGAGACCAATGATGGTGCACCAGCTTTAGTCCCATTCTGGAAAGAGATGAAGGAAGCTCAATCGGAAACCCACAAAAAAGAGACTTCCAAGAAGCGACATACTACCGCTTCCGGGTCTGCAAAGTAAATTCCTGCGTCTCAGAAGCAATCTCTTTATTACTTAAGGTGACGGCAATGCGAATTACTGCCACACCATCCTTTAGTCGACGATCAGCCAGAATGGATGCCGTATAGCGTATGCCGTTATGAGGTGCAATACTCTCCACATGAAGATTTGGAGAAATTTGGATATGCTTATTTCCGCTGATGTCGAAAACCATTGGCTGGATATCATAGAGCGTCTTTTCCGTGCGATTCATTATTTCAAAAGAAACCTGACATTCTTCACCACGGCGAAGTACACCGTCGTGGTCAGCATCCGTTATACAAGCGTTACGAATCTCCAACGGCGGACAGTCTTTAATAGTGGGCGTAGCAGGTCTTGATGTAGGACCAGGAGCATCGAAGTCGATACGGTCGTCACCATAGCCGTAGGAAGGCTGACGATCGTAGCGAGACTGTTTTTGTTCCCACTCAGCACGTCGGTCAGCAACTTTCTGATCGGCAGCAGCACCAATAGCAGCACCAACGACAGCACCTCCTGCCATACCTACGATAGAGCCAATATCACTTCCTCGCCATCCACCAGAAATACCTCCGATTGCCGATCCTAATATAGAACCGAATGCAGCACCTGTAGTAGCACCTTCACCCGTGTATGTACCACAGCTGCTCACAAGCAATAAGCAACTCATCAATGCCAATACAACCTTTCTCATAACCTTATTAATTAAGTTTCACGATGCAAAGATAATCATTATCCCGGAAAAGAAAAGAGGATTTTCCCGAAAACAGGAAAGGGATTTCCCTATTTCATAGAAAAAGGGCGCTGCACGACGTACAACACCCTATTCTATAGTGATTTCAATCGAAATATTACTCAGCCTTTGCTTCTTCAGCAACAGCCTCGGCGGCGGGAGCCTCTTCAGCCTTTGGAGCCTCCTCAGTGGCGGGAACTTCAGCTACAGGAGCCTCAGCCTTAGGAGCAGACTTGCGTGAACGACGAGTCTTCTTCTCTGCCTTAGGAGTCTTGAGCATGTTCTCATCGAAGTCAACAAGCTCAATGAAAGCAATGTCAGCAGCATCGCCCTGACGGCTTCCAAGCTTGATGATGCGGGTGTAACCACCGGGACGGTCACCGACCTTCTGAGCAACAGCACCGAAGAGCTCTTTCAGAGCCTCTTTGTTCTGGAGGTAGCTGAATACTACACGACGGCTGTTAGTGCTATCGTCCTTTGAGCGCGTGATGAGCGGCTCAACATATTTCTTAAGTGCCTTTGCCTTGGCGAGGGTCGTAGTGATTCTTTTGTGCATGATCAGCGAGATGGCCATGTTGGCAAGCATGGCACGGCGGTGATCAGCAGTACGGCCCAGATGATTGAATTTCTTTCCGTGTCTCATTGTTTACTTTTGTTCTTTTGTGGACGATTATTCCTTGTCCAGTTTGTACTTTGAAATATCGGTTCCAAACGACAGATTCAGACTCTCGAGCAAATCATCAAGCTCAGTGAGCGATTTCTTACCGAAGTTACGGAACTTCAGGAGGTCTGTCTTATTGTACTGAACGAGATCACCAAGGGTCTCGACATCAGCTGCCTTCAGACAGTTCAGCGCACGAACCGAGAGGTTCATGTCTACCAACTTAGTCTTCAAGAGCTGACGCATGTGCAGTACTTCCTCATCGAACTCCTGATTGCTCTCGACATCATTGTTCTCAAGAGTAATCTTCTCATCAGAGAAGAGCATGAAGTGATAGATGAGGATTTTAGCAGCCTCTTTCAGTGCATCCTTCGGGTGTATGGAACCATCCGTCGTAACCTCCAGCAACAACTTATCATAGTCGGTCTTCTGCTCAACACGATAAGGCTCTACGCTGTACTTCACGTTACGGATTGGGGTGTAGATTGAGTCAATAGCTATCACATTGACATCGGTGCAGAACTCGCGATTCTCATCAGCGGGAACATAACCACGGCCTTTGTTGATAGTCAGGTCAATCTGCATCGAAGCTTTGGAATCTAAATGACAAATCACCAAATCGGGATTTAACACTTCAAATCCAGTCAGATACTTGCCTATATCACCGGCTTTAAACTCGGTAGAATTCTCGACAGTGATGGAGACTTTCTCGTTCTCGAATTCTTCCACAACTTGCTTGAACCGAACTTGTTTCAGGTTCAAGATAATGTTGGTAACATCTTCCTTTACACCAGGTACTGATGAGAACTCATGCTCAACACCAGCAATGCGTATAGTGTTGATAGCATAACCCTCAAGTGATGAAAGTAGAATGCGGCGCAGGGCATTACCGATGGTAACGCCGAAACCGGGCTCCAATGGACGGAATTCGAACTTTCCGAACTTGTCCGTAGCCTCCAACATTACGACTTTATCAGGTTTTTGAAATGCTAATATCGCCATTAATTTAAATGATTTTAGTTCTTAGAGTACAACTCAACGATTGACTGTTCCTTAATGTTCTCAGGAATATCGGCGCGCTCAGGCATGTGGAGGAACTTACCACCCTTCTGAGCCTCGTCCCACTCAATCCAAGGATACTTAGAGTGGTTGAAACCAGCCAAAGCAGCCTCGATGACTTCGAGTGACTTAGCCTTCTCGCGAACGGCAACAATCATACCAGGCTTTACCTGGAAAGAAGGAATGTTGACAACCTTACCGTCAACAGTGATGTGCTTGTGACCAACGAGCTGACGAGCAGCAGCGCGGGTAGGAGCAATACCCAGACGGAATACTACGTTGTCAAGGCGGCTCTCAAGCAGCTGGAGCAGCACCTCACCGGTGATACCGTCAGCCTTAGCGGCCTTCTCAAACAGGTTACGGAACTGGCGCTCAAGAACACCATAGGTATACTTGGCTTTCTGCTTCTCTGCCAACATGACAGCGTACTCCGACTGCTTGCGGCGACGGTTGTTGCCATGCTGTCCAGGAGGGAAGTTTCTCCTAGACAAAACTTTGTCCGGGCCGAAGATGGCTTCTCCAAATCGGCGGGCAATTTTTGATTTCGGTCCAATATATCTTGCCATAATCTAAATAAAATAATTGTTCTTTTCGATGTTTCGACATTTCAATGTTTCGATGCCTCGAAGTTTCGAAATCTCGACATTAATTATATTATACGCGGCGACGCTTCGGGGGACGGCAGCCATTGTGTGGCAGCGGCGTAACGTCAACAATCTCGACAACTTCGATACCTGCACCATGCACGGCACGGATAGCTGATTCACGACCATTACCAGGACCCTTTACATAAGCCTTCACCTTACGCAGACCCAGATCAAAAGCGACCTTAGCGCAATCCTCGGCGGCCATCTGAGCAGCATACGGTGTGTTCTTCTTTGATCCGCGGAAACCCATCTTACCAGCTGAAGACCATGAGATAATCTGACCCTCGTCGTTGGCAAGCGATACGATAATATTATTAAAAGAGCTGTGTACGTGGAGTTGACCGATAGCCGATACCTTCACGTTACGCTTCTTGGAAGTGACTGTTTTCTTTGCCATAATTCTTAGTTAATTCTTAATTCTTAACTCTTAATTCTTAACTCTCAATTACTTCGTGGCCTTCTTCTTGTTAGCAACAGTCTTCTTCTTACCTTTACGGGTACGAGCATTGTTCTTGGTGCTCTGACCACGTACGGGCAGACCGTTACGATGACGGACTCCACGATAGCAACCAATATCCATCAGTCGCTTGATATTCAACTGGATCTCACTGCGGAGATCACCTTCTACTTTGAATTCAGCGCCGATAATTTCACGGATCTTGGCAGCCTGGTCGTCACTCCATTCGTTGACTTTCAGGTCGCGGCTCACGCCGGCCTTGTCCAAAATCTTTGCTGAACTACTTCGACCAATACCATAGATATAGGTCAATGCGATTTCGCCACGCTTCTCTTGGGGCAAATCTACTCCAACAATTCTTATTGCCATTTGTTAAACTAAAAAATAATAATGATAAAATTCGAATTTTCGCTAAAAAGCATGCAAAGGTACGTAGAATTTCTGAGACTCCACTACCTTTTTATGCTTATTTAACATAAAAATCTTTTAACCCTGACGCATCTTGTACTTGGGGTTCTTCTTGTTAATTACGAACAGACGACCCTTACGACGTACAATCTTGCAGTCGGGAGTGCGTTTCTTCAATGATGCTCTTGTCTTCATTTTATTGGTCTCCTAATTATTTGTATCTAAATACAATTCGTCCCTTAGTCAGGTCATAGGGACTCATCTCCACCTTGACCTTGTCACCAGGAAGTATCTTTATGTAGTGCATACGCATTTTACCCGAGATATGGGCAATAATGGGCACCCCATTCTCCAATTCTACGCGGAACATTGCATTGGACAATGCCTCGACAATTGTTCCATCTTGCTCAATTGCGCCTTGCTTTGCCATACTTAATATCGTTTGCCTTCAATTTGTTCAATTTCTTCGAAAGAAGAGAGTATCTCTGCCTTGCCTTTGCGCACTACTATGGTGTGCTCGAAGTGGGCAGCAGGCTTGCCGTCACGTGTCCGAATCGACCAACGGTCGGGCAACATATAGATGTCGCGAGCACCCATGGTAATCATCGGTTCTATGGCAATACACATATTAGCCTTCAGCATCACTCCATTGCCTCGACGTCCGTAATTGGGGACCGCAGGATCTTCGTGCATCTCCCTGCCTATACCATGACCGGTTAGCTCACGGACTATGCCATAGCTTTGGGCTTCACAGTAGTCTTGAACAGCACTGCTGATATCACCCAAATGTTTTCCAGCTACTGCATTCTCGATTCCCTTGTAAAGGGCCTCTTTCGTGGTGCGGAGCAGTTTCAGGACTTCTTCACTAACCTCGCCGACACAAAATGTATAAGCAGAGTCACCACAGAACCCGTTAAGCAACGTTCCGCAATCTACTGAGATAATGTCGCCATCCTTAAGCACAGTCTTATCGTCTGGTACTCCGTGCACGACCACCTCATTTACCGAAGTGCAGATGCTGGCGGGAAACGGCCCTCCATAGGGATTGGGGAAACCCTTGAACGTGGGGATTGCTCCATTGTCGCGAATAAATTCGTCGGCAATCTTATCCAACTGGAGGGTCGTTATGCCAGGCTTGATATGTTTCGCTAATTCGCCGAGGGTCTTTCCAACGAGTTGGTTGGCCTGGCGCATCAGCTCGATTTCATCTTCAGTCTTCAGAAATATCTTCATGCTGAATTAGTAGGCGCTAACCCCACCGCGTCCGTGGATACGTCCGGAGTTGAGCAGGCCATCGTAGTGACGCATCAGCAGATGACTCTCAATCTGCTGGAGTGTGTCAAGCACAACACCAACAAGAATCAGCAGTGATGTGCCACCAAAGAACTGAGAAAAGGCATCCTGCACGTCCAGCAGACCTGCGAGAGCAGGCATTATAGCGATGAAGGCGATAAACAGCGAACCCGGCAGGGTGATGCGTGACATCACGGTGTCGATAAAGTCAGCTGTTGGCTTACCGGGCTTAATGCCAGGGATGAAGCCGTTGTTACGCTTCATGTCTTCTGCCATCTGTGTAGGATTCAGTGTGATAGCCGTATAGAAATAGGTGAATGCGATGATCAGCAGAGCGAAGATGATATTGTAGGTCCAGCTGTGATGATCCAACATGGAACGAACAAACCAACTTGCGTTCTCGGGAGCTGCATACTGCACAAAAGCCAACGGGATGAACATCAGTGCCTGAGCAAAGATGATTGGCATCACATTAGCAGCGAACAACTTCAGCGGAATGTACTGACGGGCACCACCATACTGCTGACCACCTACGACACGCTTTGCATACTGTACAGGCACCTTGCGGACACCCTGTACCAAAACAATAGCTGCGCATACAACCAAATAGAGAATGATAATCTCGACGAGGAACATCACGAGTCCACCACCTGAGATGGCGGTGAAACGAGAGGTAACCTCCTGAATGAACGCCTGTGGCAGACGTGCAATGATACCGATAGCAATAATCAGCGAGATACCATTTCCTATACCCTTATCTGTAATGCGCTCACCCAGCCAAAGGATGAACATACTACCGGCAGCCAGGATAATCGTGGCGGGGAATACAAATACCGACCAACTGATACCTGATGCCAGAGCAGCACCGGCCTGCATCTTCAGATTGATGAGGTAGCTCGGTGCCTGGAACAGCAGGATAGCCACTGTCAGGTACCGAGTGTAAGTCATAATCTTCTTGCGACCGCTCTCACCCTCACGCTGCATCTTTTGGAAATAAGGTACAGCGACAGCCAGGAGCTGCATAACGATAGAAGCAGAGATGTAAGGCATGATTCCAAGCGCAAAGATTGATGCGTTGGAGAATGCACCACCGGAGAACATATCAAGCAGCGACATCAGACCGCCGGCAGTCTGTGACTGCAACTTGTCCAAAAGGGCCGGATTGATACCAGGAAGTACTACGAATGAACCGAAGCGATAAATCGCTACGAACAGCATCGTAATAAGAATGCGCTGACGCAAGTCTTCTATCTTCCAAATGTTCTTCAGTGTCTCTATTAACTTCTTCATTGTCTTCTATTAGATAATTGTTGCGTTACCACCTACTGCCTTGATAGCTTCCTCAGCAGTCTTAGAGAATGCGTTGGCTTCTACGTCGATCTTAGCCTTCAGCTCACCCATGCCAAGAACCTTTACCAGTTCCTTACCATCGGTCAGACCTGCAGCTACGAGCTCGGCAATGCCAATTTTTGTGAGGTTCTTCTGCTCAGCCAGTTTCTGGAGAGTAGAAAGGTTGACAGCAAAGTACTCCTTGTGGTTGATGTTTTTGAAACCAGACTTCGGAACACGACGCTGCAGTGGCATCTGACCACCTTCGAAACCAATCTTCTTCTTGTAACCCGAGCGAGCCTTGGCACCCTTGTGACCACGAGTAGAAGTACCGCCGAGACCAGAGCCCGGTCCGCGGCCGATTCTACGACGTGAATGTGTAGAGCCCTCAGCTGGTTTTAAAGTATGTAATTTCATAATCGTATCTTTGTTTAATGAAATGTGATAAATTAACCGATAACTTCCACCAGGTGGTGTACCTTGCGGATCATACCGCGGATTACAGGAGTATCTTCCTTCTCAACGACCTGCGAAATCTTGTGAAGACCCAGGGCCTGGAGGGTACGCTTCTGATCTACGGGATAACCGATCTTGCTCTTAATCTGCTTAATCTTAATTGTTGCCATAGTTCTTCGCCTCCTTATCCGTTAAATACCTTATCCATACTGATTCCACGTGTACCTGCAACGGTATATGCATCGCGCATCTGACTCAGTGCGGCGATGGTAGCCTTTACCAGGTTGTGGGGGTTAGAAGAGCCCTTCGACTTAGCGAGGACGTCCTTCACACCAACACTCTCAAGCACGGCACGCATAGCACCACCGGCCACCAGACCGGTACCAGCTGCTGCCGGACGAAGGAATACCTGAGCACCACCGAAGCGGGCCTCCATCTCGTGGGGAATAGTACCCTTCAGTACGGGAACCTTTACCAGATTCTTCTTGGCTGCCTCAACACCCTTGGCGATAGCGGCGGTAACCTCACCGGCCTTGCCCAGTCCCCAGCCAATGATGCCGTTGCCGTCACCGACTACGACGATAGCTGCGAATGTAAAGGTGCGACCTCCCTTTGTTACCTTGGTAACACGGTTGATGGCAACCAGTCTGTCCTTTAACTCAACGTCACTATTTACTTTAACTCTGTTCATTGCCATAATCGTTTAAAATTTAAGTCCACCCTTACGTGCTGCATCAGCCAGTGACTTTACACGGCCGTGGTAGAGATAACCGTTACGGTCGAAGACAACAGCTGTTACGCCTGCCTCCTGAGCCTTCTTGGCTACCAGTTCACCTACCTTCTCAGCCTGTTCAATCTTCGGCATGGTCTCGAGACCGAGTGAAGATGCTGCAGCAAGTGTTTTACCTTCCAAGTCATTAATCACCTGAGCATAAATCTGCTTGTTCGAACGGAACACGCTCAGACGTGGGCGCTCAGCGGTGCCGAACACGCTCTTACGAATTCTATATTTGATCTTGATTCGTCTTTCAATCTTCTTTGTTGTCATAATCTTGAATTCTTAATTCTTAATTCTTAATTCTTAATTACTTAGCTGAGGCTGACTTACCCGACTTGCGGCGGATAACCTCGCCCTTGAACAAGATACCCTTACCCTTGTAAGGCTCCGGCATACGGAAAGAACGAATCTTAGCACAAATAAGTCCAAGCAACTGCTTGTCGCATGACTCCAGAATGATCTGAGGATTCTGGTTACGCTCCATCTTGGTCTCAACCTTTACCTCTTTGGGGAGCTGGATGAAGATGGGGTGTGTGTAACCCAGAGAGAACTCGATGATGTTACCCTGGTTAGATACACGGTAACCGACACCTACGAGTTCCATCTCCTTCTTATAGCCCTCGCTTACACCGACAACCATGTTGTTGACCAGTGCACGATACAGACCGTGGAAAGCCTGCTTCTGCTTGATGTTTACGGGGCTGTTCTCGTCAATCTCAAATGTAACGTGACCGTCAGCGATATTCACCTTGATAGAGGCGTCTACCTTCTGTGAGAGCTCGCCTTTGGGACCCTTTACTGTAACGACTCCGTCCTGACCCTGAGCGACTGTTACGCCTGCGGGGATGCTAATTGGCAATTTTCCTATTCTTGACATATTCGAATCCTCCAATTAATAAACGTAGCAAAGCACCTCACCGCCGATCTTCAGCTGTGCGGCCTCTTTGTCTGTCATTACACCTTGGGATGTAGATAAAATGGCAATACCTAATCCGTTAATTACTCTCGGCATGTTCTTATAACCAGTGTACTTACGAAGACCTGGTGTTGACACGCGCTTCAGGCACTTGATGGCGTTAGCCTTCGTGGCCGGGTCGTACTTCAAGGCAACCTTGATAGTACCCTGAGGGCCATCCTCAATGAACTTGTAGTTCAGGATGTAGCCCTTCTCGAAGAGGATCTTGGTAATTTCCTTCTTCAAGTTAGACGCAGGAACTTCAACCACACGGTGGTTGGCCATGATGGCGTTTCTGAGTCTGGTCAGATAATCTGCTATTGGATCTGTCATAAAATAAATTGTTTAATTAATCGGGACTGCCCCGACAATATTAAATAAAAACTCTCTTTCTCCTAATTACCAGCTGGCCTTCTTAACGCCTGGAATCAGACCGCTTGATGCCATCTCACGGAACTGGATACGACTGAGACCGAACTGACGCATATATCCCTTGGGACGGCCAGTGATCTTGCAGCGGTTATGCAGGCGAATGGGGTTGGCGTTCTTGGGGATAGCCTGTAGTGCACGAGCAGCCTCGTAAGCCTCTGCGGGATCCTCAGACGTTGCGATAATCTTCTTCAAGGCTGCACGCTTTTCAGCGTAACGGGCAACGAGCTTAGCGCGTTTGACCTCACGAGCCTTCATTGATTCTTTTGCCATATCTCTTAATCGTTTTTAGCGTTCTTAAATGGCAGACCGAAAGCCTTCAGCAGTGCATAGCCCTCTTCGTCAGTCTGAGCTGATGTCACGAAGGTGATGTTCATACCCTGAATGCGGTCTACAGTGTCGATGTTAATCTCAGGGAAGATAATCTGCTCCTGAATACCGAGGGTGTAGTTGCCACGGCCGTCAAACTTGCTCTCAATACCCTTGAAGTCGCGGATACGGGGCAGAGCGACGCGGACCAGCTTCTCCAGGAATTCGTACATGCGCTCACGACGCAGTGTTACCATGACGCCGATAGGCATTTTCTTACGGAGCTTGAAGTTGGCGATATCCTTCTTTGAGTAGGTAGCGACAGCCTTCTGACCGCAGATGGTCGTAATCTCGTTGATAGCTACGTCGATGATCTTCTTGTCCTGTGTGGCATCACCCAGACCCTGGTTGACGACAATCTTCTTCAGAACAGGAACCTGCATCTTCGAACTGTAGTTAAACTGCTTCTCAAGTGCGGGAGCAATCTGCTCGTTATACACTTTTTTTAATTGTGCTGTATTTGCCATTACTTAATCTCCTCCCCTGACTTTTTAGCGATACGAACGACGTTCTTGCCCTCATGCTTGATGCTGACGCGGGTAGCCTTGCCGCTCTTCGGATCGATGAGACTTAAATTAGAGATGTGAATAGGAGCTTCCTGCTTCACAATACCTCCCTGTGGGTTCTTGGCACTCGGCTTCGTGCTCTTCGAGACCATGTTCACGCCCTCGACGATGGCACGCTGCTTCTCAACAAGCACCTTGAGTACCTTGCCAGTCTTGCCCTTGTCCTCACCGGCCAGGACCATGACTGTATCGTTTTTTCTGATATGTAACTTAGCCATATTGCTTCTTATCTGTTTATGATTAAAGAACCTCAGGTGCCAGTGATACGACCTTCATGTTAACGGCACGGAGCTCACGGGCTACGGGGCCGAAGATACGGCTGCCGCGGAGCTCACCGGCGTTGTTCAACAGTACGCAGGCATTGTCGTCGAAACGGATGTATGAACCATCGGCACGACGGATTTCCTTCTTGGTACGAACAACCAGAGCCTTAGACACTGCACCCTTTTTAACGTCACTAGTGGGGATTGCGTTCTTGATAGCAACGACAATCACGTCACCTACGCTTGCATAACGGCGGCGGGTACCACCCAGCACACGGATGCAGAGCGCCTCGCGTGCGCCGCTGTTATCAGCTACGGTAAGTCTTGTTTCTGTCTGTATCATAATTACTTAGCCTTTTCTACGATTTGTACTAAACGCCATCTCTTAGTCTTTGAGAGGGGGCGGGTCTCCATAATCAGAACGGTATCGCCAACCTGGCACTCGTTCTTCTCATCATGAGCATGGTATTTCTTTGTCTTCTGGACGAACTTACCATAAATCGGGTGCTTCTCCTTGAACTTAGCGGCAATAACAATGGTTTTATCCATCTTGTTGCTGATAACAACACCCTGTCTTGTCTTTCTTAAATTTCTTGTTTCCATCTGGACCATTATTATTTGTTAAGTTCTCTCTGACGGAGCTCTGTCTTCATGCGTGCGATATCACGACGCGTAGCCTTGATGACGGAGGGATTCTCCATAGGAGTAATGGCGTGGTTCAACTTCATTTGGTTGTACTTGCCAACCTCAGTCTCCAACTTCTCGGCCAGTTCTTTGGTCTCGAGACCTTTAATTTCTGTCATCTTCATAGCTTATGCGTTTTTATCGTAGTCACGTCTAACAACAAACTTAGTCTTCACGGGCAGTTTCTGGGCACCCAGGCGAAGAGCCTCCTTGGCAATCTCGAAGGGTACACCCTCTACCTCGAAGAGGATACGACCCGGAGTTACGGGGGCTACCCATCCTGCGGGATCACCCTTACCTTTACCCATACGTACGTCAGCAGGTTTGCGAGTGATGGGTTTGTCCGGGAAGATGCGAATCCATACCTGACCTTCACGGTTCATGTAGCGGTTGATGGCAACACGTGCTGCCTCAATCTGACGACTGTCAATCCACTTGGCATCCAGAGTCTTGATGCCGAAGCTGCCGAAAGCCAGCGTCGTTCCGCGGTGGGCGTTGCCTTTGTTGCCACGTCCGTCCTGCGGTCTTCTATATCTTACTCTCTTGGGTTGTAACATGATAGCTTCTTACTTTAACAGTTAACATTACTTTTTCTTGTTGCGAAAACGTCTGCCACCATTGTCACGGCCACCGTTAGAGCGGGCTGCGCCCTTTTCCTGTGTGAAGTTTGGAGCCAAGTCAACCTTTCCATAAACTTCACCGCGGCAGATCCAGACTTTCAGACCCAGCAGGCCAACCTTTGTGAGGGCCTCTGCCTGGCAGTAATCAATGTCGGCACGGAAGGTGTGCAGCGGAGTGCGGCCTTCCTTGATCATTTCGCTACGTGCGATTTCAGCACCGTTCAGACGGCCTGAGATTTGCACCTTGATACCCTCTGCACCTGCGCGCATGGTGTTTGCCACAGCCATCTTGATAGCACGGCGGTAAGCGATCTTACCTTCTATCTGGCGAGCGATGTTGTTGGCAACGATGTTTGCATCGAGCTCGGGTTTCTTAACCTCGAAAATATTAATCTGAATTTCCTTCTCGTAGAGTTTCTTCAGCTCTTCCTTGAGCTTGTCGACATCCTGACCACCCTTACCAATGACCAGACCCGGACGGGCTGTGCAGATGGTGATGGTAACCAGCTTCAGCGTGCGCTCGATGACAATCTTCGAGATGCTGGCCTTAGCCAGACGCTCGTTCAGATACTTACGGATTTTCTGATCTTCTACCAGGTTCTCTCCGAAGTTCTTGCCTCCGAACCAGTTGCTGTCCCAACCCTTGACGATACCAAGACGGTTGCTAATAGGATTTACTTTCTGTCCCATACCTTTTCTTAATCATTAGTTTTAGCGTCAACAAACAGAGTAACGTGGTTCGAACGCTTGCGGATACGATAGCCACGGCCCTGAGGTGCCGGTCTCATACGTTTCATAGTCACACCCTCGTCGACGAAGACACGGCTGATGTACAGCTCGCCGTCTTCTGCCTTGCGGTCATTCTTGGCCTCCCAGTTGGCGATAGCCGAGCGGAGAAGCTTCTCTACATTCTCTGAAGCAGCCTTCTTCGAGAAACGCAGCACGCCGAGTGCGCGATTCACTTCCATGCCGCGGATCATGTCGACGACATAACGCATCTTGCGGGGTGAAGAGGGACAGCCATTGAGCTTTGCAAAGTACTGTGTCTTATTGGCTGCTTTTCTTTTCTCAGCCGCTAATCTTTTTCTTGCTCCCATATTTAATGTTTCATTTTTAATGTTTAATCTCCCTGGAGCTTACTTCTTGTTACCGGCATGGCCACCGAAACGACGCGTGGGAGAGAACTCGCCCAGCTTGTGTCCAACCATGTTCTCGGTTACGTAGACAGGGATAAATTTGTTACCGTTATGAACTGCAACTGTATGTCCCACGAAATCGGGGGAGATCATTGAAGCTCTGGCCCAAGTCTTGACGACGGTCTTCTTACCGCTCTCATTCATGGCGAGAATCTTCTTCTCGAGAGCGACGTTGATGTACGGGCCTTTTTTAAGTGAACGACTCATAATTTACACTCTTTAAATTTCGTGATTACTTCTTGTTAGCTCTTTCGATGATGTACTTGTTCGACTGCTTCTTCGGAGCGCGAGTCTTGAGACCCTTAGCGTACAAGCCCTTGCGTGAACGTGGGTGTCCACCAGACTGACGGCCTTCACCACCACCCATCGGGTGATCGTGCGGGTTCATAACAACACCACGGTTGTGGGGGCGCTGACCCAACCAGCGTGAGCGACCGGCCTTACCCGACTGCTCCAGCGCGTGGTCTGAGTTACCTACACTACCGATAGTAGCCTTACAAGCTGAGAGCACCTGACGTGTCTCACCAGAAGGAAGCTTAATCACGCAGTAGTTTCCCTCACGAGAAGTCAACTGAGCGAAATTACCAGCCGAACGAACCAGCAGGGCACCCTGTCCGGGACGCAACTCAATGTTATGAATTACGGTACCCACGGGGATGTTGGCCAAGGGGAGCGCATTACCTACCTCAGGCACTGCGTCTACGCCAGACATCAGGGTTGCACCAACCTCCAGTCCGTTAGGAGCAATGATATAACGTTTCTCACCATCAGCGTAGAAGAGCAGAGCGATGCGAGCCGAACGGTTCGGATCGTACTCGATAGTCTTTACTACAGCTGGAACACCATCCTTCTCTCGCTTGAAGTCGATCAGACGATACTTCTTCTTGTGGCCGCCGCCCATGTAGCGGACAGTCATCTTACCGGTGTTGTTTCGACCGCCGGTAGAACGCTTACCGTAAACGAGAGACTTCTCTGGCACGGATGCAGTAATATCCTCGAACGTGCCAATAACCTTGTGTCTTTGACCCGGTGTAACGGGCTTTAATTTACGTACTGCCATTTCTTATTATTGAATATTGCTATAAAAATCAATGCTGTCGCCCTCCTTAAGAGTGACGATGGCCTTCTTGAACGCATTCTTCTGACCTCTCACGAGACCAGCGCGGGTATAGCGGCTTGAGCGCTTACCAGCGTAGCGGGCCGTATTTACATTCTCTACAGTAACATTATAGACAGCCTCAACCTCCTTGGCAATCTCAATCTTGTTAGCCTCGGGCTTAACGATGAAACCGTACTTGGGCTGAGCCTTCTTTGTTACTTCCTCACCACGGTGAGCACCAGTCTTGGGCTTATAGGTCTTGTCGACCGAAGTCTTCTCCGTGATGTTGTTCATTTTCTCTGAAATCAGAGGCTTTATAATAAAACTCATCGTAATTTACTATTTGACTATTTACTATTTACTATTTACCAAGTACACCGTCGATAGCTTTCAGAGAGTTCTCGGTGATGACCATCACGTCAGCGTTCAACACCTTGTAGGTATTGACGTTGGCGGCAATGATGCACTCAGCCTTCTGCAGGTTGCGAGCCGACAAATATACGTTTTTATTTGCTTCTGGCAAAACCATCAGCACCTTCTTGCCGTCAACTTTCAGATTTTTAGCAATATTTAAGAACTCTTTGGTCTTCGGAGTCTCCATAGCGAAGTCCTCGACAACAACGATAGCGTTCTCCTGTGCCTTGTATGAAAGAGCCGACTTGCGGGCCAGAGCCTTCACCTTCTTGTTCAGCTTGAAACCGTAGTCACGGGGTGTCGGGCCGAATACGCGACCACCACCCTTCAGCAGAGGTGAGTTGATATCACCGTGACGTGCACCGCCGCCACCTTTCTGGCGACCCAGCTTGCGGGTAGAACCAGCGTGCTCGCTGCGCTCCTTGGCCTTAGCCGTTCCCTGGCGCTGGTTAGCCAAGTACTGCTTAACATCCAGATAAATAACGTGATCGTTAGGTTCAATGCCGAAGATGGCCTCGTTCAACGTAACCTTACGTCCGGTCTCCTGACCGTTGATATTCAATACATTGATTTCCATAGCTTACTTCTCAATTAAAACAGTTGAACCATTACATCCGGCGCAGCTACCCTTCACAAGAATCAGGTTGTGCTCCGGAATAACCTTTAACACTTTCAGGTTCTGCGTTGTTACGCGGTCGCCACCCATTTGGCCACCCATGCGCATACCCTTGAATACCTTGGCGGGGTACGAACAAGCACCGATAGAACCGGGCTTGCGCAGACGGTCGTCCTGACCGTGAGTGCTCTGACCCACACCACCGAAACCGTGGCGCTTCACAACGCCCTGGAAACCCTTACCCTTCGAGGTGCCTACGATGTCGACGAACTCGGTGTCGTTGAACAGCTCTACGGTAATTACGTCTCCGAGGTTGTGTTCCTCGTCAAACTTGAACTCGGCCAAGTGGGCCTTTGGTGTTGTACCTGCCTTCTTGAAGATACCCATCATCGCTTTGGTGGTGTTCTTCTCTTTCTTCTCACCATAGGCGAGCTGAAGAGCAGCATAGCCGTCCTTCTCGACGGTTTTCACCTGAGTAACAACACAAGGACCACATTCGATAACAGTGCACGGTACATTCTTACCGTCGGCACTGAAAACGGAAGTCATTCCGATTTTTCTTCCAATTAATCCTGGCATTTCAGTTAAATTTAATAATAATGTGAATAATAATTTCTTTCTTTTTAAGTGCCGTCGTAACCACCGCGCTTGCAAAATACACCTAAAAAGAAACGTCCTCACTTCTTCCAACTTCTTCCGAACTGAAGGTTAAGTCGCTCTTTGTCAGCGTATTGATGGCCTGCTGGCCAGCGCAATACTCACTTTAGCGGCTGCAAAGGTACACATAATAAATAACATACACAAGAGTTGGCGACTTCTGTGTAACATTATTTAAGTATTTTAAGATTATTTTTAGCTTAATAAAGACTGCCCCTGGTGCTCACGCATCAGGGGCAATTCCATAACTAATAAAAATAACTTTCGGCTCGACACCTCGCGGTGCATCCGTGAGCCTTCTAACAATCATAATCATTTATTATGATTTATGGGGTAAAGTGCACATGGGGACAGTCCCCGTGTGCACTTGAGGGATTACCAGTCTTCGTCGTCGTCGAAGTCGAAGGAGCCTTTGCGAGATCCGTACTCGTCTGGGACTTCGTTATTTACATCAAACTGAGAAGCAGCCAGCATCTGCATCGTTTGAATTTTCACAATTTCCATTTCTGGATTAATATATGTCTTTTTCATTGTTGTCTTTGTTTTAAACACGAATTACCATTAATTACTCACGAATTATCATGAATTATTTAATCAAGAACTTCTTGCCATTCACGATGCAGAGACCCTTTGTAGGCTGAGCTACACGCTGACCAGCGAGATTGAAGTATTGGCCATCTAGCTTCTGGGCCTTTATACTTTCAATAGCAGTTACATTTTCTTCACCAAAGTCAAAGCCGAGGAAATCACGAGCGCTATTAACAGTATCGATATAGATAATGCCTGCAGGAGCACTTGCTGAAGTATAAGTATAGAAGCCTACGCCATGAGATGCTTTGTAACCCAAGCGATAAACTGTTCCCAAATTATCATTTGCTTCAGAAACCTGCAACAGGTTGCTTACTGGAGCAGTAATAACATTGTTTGTTTCTGTCAAGGTGATAGTAGTCCCACTTGTCTGATGTAGAATAACGACCGTATTAGCAGGTACGCCACCATCAATTTCTGTCAGAGTCACTTTGTTCTCGCCAGTTTCGGAAACATAGAACACCTTAGTAGTACCATCAACAGTATACTTCTTGGAAGTATTGTTATCGTATGTACGCCATCCTGCCATGTTTGATGTGGTTGTCAGGGTAACAGTAGTTCCAGAAACTAATGGAAGTGCCGGTTCTCCCGATTCAGCAATGCTAATCGGACCAACACCAATGTTGCCACCAGACGCATGAACTGACTTTATTATTCTTACATAACGAGATGTCGTTGCAAAGCTATTTGTAGTTACCAGATTGACTATGTCGTTTAGTTCTCCACTGACAGTTAATTCTTGAACATCCGTAAAATCAGTGCCATTGGATGATTCTTGCACCTTTATTTTTGACGTTGTCGCGCCACCTAACATCTTTATGCCAACAGAGACCTTACCAGGTTGTCCATTTGTTCTTATTTGAATATAGTCGCCAACAGCATCAAATTTAACTAGATAAGGTCTGTTGGAGTCATTGTCAGCATAATCGCTAAGATTTTTACCAGCAACTCCTGTCAAAGCTGTAAGACTACTGCTCGAACCTCCAGCCCATATAAAAGGAAGGGTTGCCACGTCTTCTATGACCGTAACGGTACACTCCGCCTTAATAGTATTGTCTGCATGTGACTTAGCTCTAATAGTTGTGCTACCAGTAGCTACACCTGTTACGACACCTTCAGAGGTTACAGTAGCAATAGATGTGTTGTCAGATTCCCAATCTACTGATCCCGTATGATTATTAGGGGTAACTGTTGCTGTCAGAGCTTTAGTTCGACCAACAGCCACATCCGCAGTTGAAGGAAGTGTAATTTCAGTAATTGCGACATCAGCTCCCTCTTCATAGAAAACTATTGAGGCGAGATCAATGCCACCATTGGTGGTAGTTGTGTTTGTTACATTAATCGTAAACTTATAATAACAACCGTCCCAGTATGTCAGAGGAGTTGTTGGCGTAAAGTCAAAAGAACCAGTAGTACTTTTAGCTATCGTTGGATTAACTACAATCTCATCAACAACAGTATTAAATGCGGCATCTGATGCAATAGTCAGCGTGACAGAAGGAACTCCAATTCCATCAGCGCTTTTACCCTTGTGGTTAAAAGTCACTTTCTTAATTTGTCCAGAAATAGCGTCTATGCCTGTTATAACGCGATTTGCACTAAAAGTAGCATCTGCAGCTTTAGCTTTTTTGCCACCAATTCGCCAATAACCGTCAAAATTTTGGTTACCTGGGGCATTCCATCTAATTTTGTTAATAGTAACATTGTAGTTACTACCATAAGCCGAGTTGGAACTGTTTTGTGTTGCAGTCAATGTATAGGCTGGAGTTAATGCTGCCCACACACTCGAACTTCCTACTATCAGGGCACATAGCAGAAGCACTGTTTTCATAAGTAATAGTTTTTTCATAATGTTGTTATTTTAAAAGTTAGTTGTTAGTTTCTTCGCTTCAGTCTGGTTGGGAAGCCTGGACTAACCTTATATAAATAAAGAAGCGCAGACCCCTCCATACTCCCGAACAGGTCTGCGACAACCTTCTAATCCGTATGTTGAAGTCTACGCACTATGGCGCATACTCCAATGGATTAGAAATTGCTCTTATATTCCTTTCTGAGGTCGCAGTTCGTTCGGGAATTGAGCAAAAATAAAATGTTTGTCGCACAGCCGAGGCCACACGACACCGCAAAAGTACAAATTGTTTTTGAAACGACCAAAAGAAAAGTGGAAAAAGTTTACGAAGCGTACTTTTTCGGACTTTAGAGGGTATATACCCCCAGAGTAAAAAGGGCGAAATCCTGCATTTCCTACACTGAACGCTGAATATCAGTGAGTTATATTCCATTTTCTTACACTGAAAGTGTCACTTTTCTTACACTGAAGTGGAGCGAGTTACAGAGTGCGACTTTCAGTGTAACTTCAGTGTAGGAATCAGTGTGGGAAATTTCAGCGTAAGTCTCTGACTGTCAGCGTCAAGTGTAGGAAATGTAGGATTTTGACAACTGAAGTCGTGTATAGACGATGTCAAAGCTATGCATTAACAATGTGAAAACGTAGTATTGACGCGGTGAAAACATAGTTTTGACGAGGTGAAAACATAGGATTCACTGAGTGAAAACATAGTTTTCGCCACACCAAACGTTTAACATTTACTAAAAGGCATACAAACGGACAAGAAATCAACCTATCGCAAATCATTTCCTCTGTTTCATTAAGGATTAGTAAAGGATTTTGCGTACATTTGCAGTCGAATTAACAACTTTGCTTAATAACGAACTACTAATTATAAAAAAAAAATAGGTCAAGTAGTGAAATAAATTCAAACAAGTTCAAGGCTGCAGTCGGTCCTGCGTCATGCGCGCCATATACTGCTGAATGATGGCTTTCAGCTCGCGCTCCATCTGTTGGCGGCGGGGATAACGGTCCAGCAGATTGTTCTGCATCAGCGAGTCGGTAAGGGCATAGACGGCCTTGCTCTGTCGGCCATCGAACTGCAGGACGTGTCCGTGCTTGACGTACTGGTAGATACCATTCAGGTAGTTGACGGCCCAGGTATCCTCTGCAGGGGTGTTCAGCAGGTCGATGCCAAAGGCGACGTATGGTTTCTGATAGCCGAGCATGCCCATCAGCGTGGGCAGGATGTCGGTCTGCTGGGCTATCTTGTCTTGCATCTCAGGGGTACGCTGGTCGTTGCCAGGTTCGTAGATGATGATGGGCGACGAGAAATTGCCCAGATCGGTCTGGTACTCCAGATGGTCGGACATGTTGGGATGGTCGTTGGTCAAGACGAAGATGGTGTTGTTGAACCACGGCTGGCGGCTGGCAGTCTGGAAGAAACGGCTCAGCGACATATCAGTATAGCGGATGCACTTGTGCATGACGATACCCTCTTCGGGGAAACGCTCGCGGTACTTCTCGGGTATCACGAAGGGATGGTGGCTCGACGCGGTGAAGACGGCGGTCATAAAGGGTTCGTGCATCTCGCTCATCTTCGTGGCAAAGTACTGCAGGAAGGGCTCGTCCCAGATAGCCCACGTGCCGTCGAACGTGTCGTCGCCGTCGAACCGCTTGTCGCTCTCAAAGTCCTCGCGGCCATAATACTGCTGGAAACCCGTAGCACGTGCAAAGGCCTGAAAACCCATAGAACCGCGCTGGGCTCCATGGAAGAAGGCGGTATGATAGCCTTCGGGCGCCAACAGCGAGGCTATGCCGCTGACGTGGTTGAGCGAGGCAGGCGTCAGGAAGAAAGGCTCGACGAACATGGGGATGCCGCTGAGTATCGACGGCATACCGTCAATCGACTTGCGGCCATTACTGTAGGAGTATTTGAACGTGACGCTATGAGCTATCAGCGAGTCGACAAAGGGGGTGTAGCCCCGATAGCGGCTGTCGTCGAGCGTACGGTTGAGGGCTCCTATATACTCTCGGCCAAAGCTCTCGACAATGAGCACGACGACGTTTTTCTTTGAGGTGAGTGACGAACGTTGAGAGATCAGCGGCTGGTGGACGGGCGAATAGATCGTCTCTAGCGTCTTGTCGTCATAGTAGTTAGGTACGACAAAGACGGCCTTGCCGATGGTACGATACAACGAGAAAGGCGTGTTAAGCACCAGTGCGGCCTCGGTAGGGCGGTCGGTATACTGGTTGGCATTCGAGATGGTGATGGGGCGCACAGCTGTTGAGAAGCCGCCACGAATGCCGGCAACAATGAAGGGTGCCAGGAGAAGCAGCGACAGCAGCATGACTCCGTCGTAACGCCACCAGCTGAGGTCGTCGCTGCGCAATGTCGTCGTGCGGCAACAGCGATACATCGCCCATACCAGCAGCACAAACAGCACGACAAGATACCAGTGATGCAGGGTCTCTGTCACGAAGATGCTGCCCAGATTGCCCTCGTTGGAAAACTCGCTGAAGACGGTGGTTGTCGTGCGTCGCAGGGTAAAGCGGAAATAGACGGTATCCATCAGGTTGACGGCCAGCGCCACGCTATTGACCACCACAAAGAGCCAGCGGCACGTCTGCTGATAGGCGCGTCGCTCCTTGAGGTGCAGCGGCAGAAGCATCAGCACGATATAAGGGATGTTGGTGACGAAGATGGCACTGGTATCGAAAACCAGCCCCCCCTGCCCCATCTCCAGCAGATGGCTGAAGGTGAGGTTCGGTGCGAAGTAGCTCCAGTTTTCAAGCAGGAAAGCTATGCGGGCCACAAAGTACACCACAAAGGCCAGCAGCAGATTACATACGACGGCCAGCAACGGAGCAGCCAAACGGTATCGACGCATATCTCTCAACTCTTAATTCTCCACAATTTCTCCCAACAAGGTAGCACTGCTGCTACCCGTAATGCGTACACGAACGGTCTCGCCAATATGATGACAGCCCTTGTCGACTACCACGGCCTTGTTCTGTTCCGTGCGTCCCATCAGTTGATCACGGCTACGCTTCGAGAAGTTTTCCAACAGCACATCGAACGTCTTGCCTTCGTCACGACGATTGGACTCGGCAGACAGCTGGGTCTGCAAGGCTATCAACTCGTTCAGACGGCGTATCTTCACCTCCTCAGAGATATCGTCGGGCAGATGCTTGGAGGCATAGGTCCCTGGGCGCTCAGAGTACTTGAACATAAATGCGGAGTCGTAGCCCACCTCACGCATCAGCGAGAGCGACAGTTGGTGGTCTTCCTCCGTCTCAGAGTGATAACCGGCGAAGATATCGGTCGACAGGCCACAGTCGGGGATAATGCGACGAATGGCGGCCACACGCTCAAGATACCACTCGCGGGTATACTTGCGGTTCATCAGTTTCAGAATACGGTCAGAACCGCTCTGTACGGGCAGGTGGATATGCTTGCACACGTTAGGCACTTCGGCAATGACACGCAGCGTCTCGTCGCTCATATCCTTCGGGTGGGAAGTCGTGAAACGGACGCGCATCTCTGGCACTTCAGCGGCCACAAGGCGTAGCAGCGTCGGAAAATCGGTCTCATAGGGCTCATTAGCCCCATTGGGCATATGAGCCCTATAGGAATTCACATTCTGTCCGAGCAGCGTGACCTCCTTGAAGCCACGATCGCGCAGGTCGCGCACTTCACGGAGAATGCTCTCTACGTCACGAGAACGCTCACGGCCACGGGTATAGGGCACAATGCAGTAGTGGCAGAAATTGTTGCAACCACGCATGATGCTCACAAACCCGCCGATGCGTGCACCATGCAGGCGCTGAGGCACCACGTCGCGATAGGTCTCGGTGGTCGACAGTTCGATATTGATGGCCTTATGGCCTGTCTCAGCCTGCGCAATAAGGTCGGGCAGCGACAGATAAGCATCAGGACCAGCTACCAGGTCGCAGTGGTGATTCTGTAGCAGGTCATCCTTGACACGCTCGGCCATACAGCCCAGCACGCCGATAATCAGCGAACGCTTACGCTTGATGGTTTCCAAGGCGTCCAGACGGTGATAGATTTTCTGTTCGGCATTGTCGCGAATAGAACACGTGTTCAGAAATACGGCATCTGCCTCGTCCAACACCTCTGTCGTCTCGTAGCCAGCCATCTGCATCACTGAGGCAACCACCTCAGAGTCGGCCACATTCATCTGACAGCCGTAAGTCTCAATATAGAGTTTCTTCATAAACATGTTTTAAAGGAAAGTGCGCACCCGTTGAAGCAGATGCGCACCCTCCCTATTTCAATAAGTATTATTCCATAACGGTCTCCTCGGCAAAGTCGAGGACGTTCTTCTTGTTGGCCTGCATACGCTCGTAGTCCTCCTTAGAGCCCACAATAATCTTGTCGAACTCGCGGAGTCCGGTACCAGCGGGAATCAGGTGACCGGCAATCACGTTCTCCTTCATGCCCTCCAGGTTATCGCTCTTACCGCGGATGGCGGCTTCGTTGAGTACCTTGGTGGTCTCCTGGAACGATGCGGCAGACATGAACGACTTCGTCTGCAGGGCTGCACGGGTGATACCCTGCAGGATCTGCGTAGAAGTAGCGGGCACAGCATCGCGCACCTGAACGAGCTTAAGGTCGCGGCGCTTCAGGCTGGAGTTCTCGTCGCGCAGCTTACGGGCGGTAACAATCTGACCCTTCTGCAGCACCTCAGAGTCGCCAGCGTCGACAACGACCTTCTTACCCCAGATGCGGTCGTTCTCCTCAGCGAAGTCGAGCTTGTCGACAATCTGCTGCTCGAGGAACGTAGTGTCGCCCGGATCGTTGATTTCGACCTTGCGCATCATCTGACGAACGATGATCTCGAAGTGCTTGTCGTTGATCTTCACACCCTGCAAGCGATACACATCCTGCACCTCGTTGACGATGTACTCCTGAACAGCCGTGGGACCCTTGATGGCCAGGATGTCGGCAGGAGTGATAACACCATCAGACAGCGGCGTGCCGGCACGTACGGCGTCGTGCTCCTGTACCAGAATCTGCTTAGACAGAGATACGAGGTACTTGCGTTGCTCGCCAGTCTTAGAGGTGACCACAATCTCGCGGTTACCACGCTTTACCTTACCCATGGTGACCTCACCGTCGATTTCAGATACGATAGCGGGGTTAGATGGGTTACGAGCCTCGAAGAGCTCGGTAACACGGGGCAGACCACCGGTGATATCACCACCCTTAGCTGCTGCACGTGGAATCTTGACGAGGGTCTCACCAGTCTTGACTGTCTGGCCGTCCTCGACAACCACGTGACCACCCACGGGGAAGTTATAGGTACCGACAACGTCGCCATTAGCACCGATGATGTCGCAGGTAGGAACCTTTGACTTATCCTTAGACTCAGTAACAATCTTCTCGGTCAAACCAGTGGTTTCGTCGGTCTCAGCACGGAAGGTGACACCCTCAATAACATCGTGGAACTTCAGCGTACCAGCATACTCGGTAACGATGACGGCGTTGAATGGATCCCACTGGGCAATCTTGTCACCCTTCTTCACAGTCTCACCATTCTTGAAGTACAATGACGAACCGTAAGGAACGTTAACGGTAGACAGCACGATGTTGGTATTCTTATCGACGAAGCGCATTTCACCCAGACGGCTGACCACCATCTCGCACTCACGGCCATCCTCATCGAACGGAACGGTACGAACCTCTTCCAGCTCAATCTTAGAATCGTTCTTAGCCACGATGCTAGCATTAGCTGCAGCGTTGGCGGCCACACCACCGGCGTGGAACGTACGCAGTGTCAGCTGAGTACCAGGCTCACCGATAGCCTGAGCGGCAATCACACCAACAGCCTCACCCTTCTGTACCATCTTACGGGTAGCGAGATTACGACCGTAACACTTCATGCAGACGCCATGCTTAGACTCACAGGTGAGCACGGAACGAATCTCGACACTCTCGATGGGAGAGTCCTCAATGGCCTGTGCAATAGGCTCAGTAATCTCCTCACCAGCAGCTACGATGAGCTCGCCAGTAGAAGGATGGATGATATCGTGAACAGAAACACGACCGAGGATACGCTCGTAAAGCGTAGAGATGACCTCGTCGCCGTTCTTCAAAGCGGTGCAGACAAGTCCACGGAGTGTGCCACAGTCTTCCTCATTAATAATCACGTCGTGAGAGACGTCAACCAGACGACGGGTCAGGTAACCAGCGTCGGCCGTCTTCATGGCGGTATCGGCAAGACCCTTACGGGCACCGTGGGTAGAGATGAAGTACTCCAGCACCGACATACCCTCCTTGAAGTTCGACAGAATTGGGTTCTCAATAATCTGAGCACCCTCAGCACCTGCCTTCTGGGGCTTAGCCATCAGACCACGCATACCAGAGAGCTGACGGATCTGGTCCTTACTACCACGGGCACCAGAGTCAAGCATCATGAATACGGCGTTGAAGCCCTGATCGGCCTCAGTCATCTCCTTCATCAGCACGTTACCCAGGTCGTTGTTGATGTGCGTCCACGTATCGATAACCTGATTGTAACGCTCATTGTCGGTGATGAAACCCATGTTATAGTTCTCGGTAATCTGACGAACCTCCTCGTTACCTTTCTCCACAAGGTCTTTCTTAGCCTCAGGGATGATGATATCGTCGAGGTTGAACGACAGACCGGCCTCATAAGCCATGCGGTAACCAAGGTTCTTGATACCGTCAAGGAACTCACAAGCCTCAGCAAAACCTACGTTTTTGATAACGTCGGCGATGATGTCGCGCAGAGACTTCTTAGAGATAATCTTGTTGACATAGCCCACCTCCTTCGGAATGATGCCATTTACGATGACACGACCCACAGAGGTTTCAACCATGTGCTTGCAAGGCTTGCCGTCGACGATATCGTCAACCATCACCTTTACCTGAGCATGCAGGTCGCACTTGCCCTCGTTATGAGCAATGATAGCCTCTTCAGGACCATAGAAGGTCAGACCCTCACCCTTAGCGCCTGGACGAATCTTAGAGATGTAGTACAGACCGAGCACCATATCCTGTGAAGGCACAGTGATAGGAGCACCGTTGGCAGGGTTCAGAATATTGTGGCTCTGGAGCATCAGGATCTGTGCCTCGAGGATAGCCTCGTTAGACAGAGGAAGGTGCACAGCCATCTGGTCGCCGTCGAAGTCGGCATTGAACGCGGTACAAGCCAGTGGGTGCAGCTGGATAGCCTTACCCTCGATGAGCTTCGGCTGGAAGGCCTGGATACCCAGACGGTGCAGTGTTGGTGCACGGTTCAGCAGTACGGGATGACCCTTCATCACGTTCTCCAGAATATCCCAGATGACAGGCTCGCGGCGGTCTACGATTTTCTTAGCCGACTTCACTGTCTTCACGATACCGCGCTCGATGAGCTTGCGGATGATGAATGGCTTATAGAGCTCGGCAGCCATCAGCTTAGGCAGACCGCACTCACCCATCTTCAGCTCAGGACCAACAACAATAACCGAACGGGCAGAATAGTCAACACGCTTACCGAGCAAGTTCTGACGGAAGCGGCCCTGCTTACCCTTCAGTGAGTCAGACAGAGACTTCAGAGGACGGTTCGAATCGCTCTTCACGGCTGAAGACTTACGGCTGTTGTCGAACAGAGAGTCAACAGCCTCCTGCAACATACGCTTCTCGTTGCGCAAGATGACCTCAGGAGCGTGAATCTCCATCAGGCGCTTCAGACGATTGTTACGAATGATGACACGACGATAGAGGTCGTTCAGGTCGGAGGTAGCGAAACGGCCACCATCCAGAGGAACCAACGGACGCAGCTCAGGAGGCGTCACAGGGATAATCTTCATGATCATCCACTCAGGACGGTTAATACCCTTCTCTACTGATGAGCGGAATGCTTCAACCACCTGCAGACGCTTCAGAGCCTCGTTCTTACGCTGCATAGACGAGTCGCTGTTGGCGCGGTCACGCAGCTCGTAAGACAGTGAGTCGAGATCAAGACGTACGAGCAGGTCGTAGATAGCCTCAGCACCCATCTTACAGATGAACTTGTTGGGGTCGCTGTCCTCCAGATAGTCGTTGTCAGCAGGAATCTGGTTGTCAATAATATCGTTGTACTCCTCCTCGGAGAGCAGGTCGTACATCTGAGAACCCAGCGCGGGATTGCCCTCGGCATCCTTCTTGCCAGCCATGATACCTGGCTGAATGACCACGTAGCGCTCATAGTAGATAATCGCATCGAGCTTCTTGGTGGGCAAACCAAGCAGATAGCCAATCTTGTTGGGCAGTGAACGGAAATACCAGATGTGGGCAACGGGCACAACGAGTTCGATATGACCGGTGCGCTCACGACGTACCTTCTTCTCTGTAACCTCTACACCACAACGGTCGCAGACAATACCCTTATAGCGGATACGCTTGTACTTACCGCAGGCACACTCATAATCCTTTGTCGGACCGAAGATGCGCTCGCAAAACAGACCGTCGCGCTCGGGCTTATAGGTACGATAGTTGATGGTCTCAGGCTTTGTTACCTCACCGAAGGAATTCTCGAGGATTTCCTCAGGCGAAGCGAGTCCAATGGTAATCTTCTGGAAATTACTCTTTATCTTTGTATCTTTCTTGAAAGCCATATACTTAATTTACTATTTGACTATTTACAATTTACGATTACTTAGTCCATCTTAATGCTGAGACCAAGACCCTTCAACTCGTGCAGCAGTACGTTGAGTGACTCTGGAATACCAGGAGTAGGCATGGGCTCGCCCTTGACGATAGCCTCATAAGCCTTGGCACGTCCTACGACATCATCAGACTTGATGGTCAGAATCTCCTGAAGCACATGGCTGGCACCAAAGGCCTCCAGTGCCCAGACCTCCATCTCACCGAAACGCTGGCCACCAAACTGTGCCTTACCACCAAGGGGCTGCTGAGTGATGAGAGAGTACGGACCAATAGAACGAGCGTGCATCTTATCCTCAACCATGTGACCGAGCTTGAGGAAGTAGGTGATACCTACCGTTGCAGGCTGGTCAAACTTCTCACCAGTCTCACCATCATACAGATGGGTAGAGCACAGGCGGGGCAGTCCGGCCTTGTCAGTCCACTCGGCGAGGTCGTCAAGCTTGGCACCATCAAAGATAGGAGTAGCGAACTTCACGCCCAAACGCTTACCGGCAGCACCGAGGATAGCCTCGAAGATCTGACCGAGGTTCATACGTGAGGGCACACCCAGCGGGTTCAGCACCAAGTCAACGGGACGGCCATCCTCAAGGAACGGCATGTCCTCCTGACGTACCACCTTAGAGACAATACCCTTGTTACCGTGACGACCAGCGAGCTTGTCACCCACACCAATCTTACGCTTCTTGGCAACATATACCTTGGCCATCTGCAGGATGCCTGAAGGCAGCTCGTCACCAATAGTGATGGCAAACTTCTTACGCTTCATCTCTGCATCGAGCAGCTTGAACTTCTTCATGTAGTTGATGATCAACTTACCGATAAGCTCATTCTTATGCTCGTCGTTGGTCCATCCGCTAATCTGAATGTCACCATATTCCAGGTTCTTCAGGTTGGTCATGGTGAACTTGCTGCCCTTGGCAATGATCTCAGCACCGGTGTAGTCTTTCACACCCATCGAGGTCTTACCCTTCGTCAGGGTCAACAACTTCTCAACAAGGATATCCTTCAAGTCGTCGATCTTTGCCTCATGCTCCTCGTCAATCTTAGCAAGGATGATCTTATCCTGCTGCTTGGTCTGACGAGTCTTGACGGCACGCGTAAAGAGCTTCTTGTCAATGATGACACCAGTCAGAGAAGGATTAGCCTTCAGAGAAGAATCCTTCACATCACCGGCCTTGTCGCCGAAGATGGCACGGAGCAGTTTCTCTTCAGGAGAAGGATCGCTCTCGCCCTTCGGTGAAATCTTACCAATCAGGATATCGCCGGGCTCTACACGGGCACCGACGCGGATGATACCATTCTCATCGAGGTCCTTGGTTGCTTCCTCGCTGACATTAGGAATATCAGCGGTGAACTCCTCGGCACCACGCTTGGTCTCACGAACGTCGAGAGAATACTCATCGACATGGACAGAGGTCAGCACATCCTCACGAACGATACGCTCGTTGAGTACGATAGCATCCTCATAGTTGTAACCCTTCCAAGGCATGTATGCCACGAGCAGGTTACGACCCAAAGCCAACTCTCCATTCTCAGTGGCGTAACCCTCAGTCAGGATATCACCCTTCTTTACACGCTGGCCCTTCTCACAGATAGGACGCAGGTCGATGGTCATATTCTGGTTAGTACGACGGAACTTGGGAATACGATATTCTTTCAGAGCGGGCTCGAAGCTGACGAACTCCTCGTCTTCCGTACGATCATAGAGAATACGGATAGTCGTAGCGTCAACATAGTCGATAACACCTTCACCCTCGGCAGTAATCATCGTACGAGAGTCTTCGCAGACCTGCTTCTCAATACCGGTACCCACGATAGGTGCCTCGTTGTGGAGCAGGGGAACAGCCTGGCGCATCATGTTCGATCCCATCAGTGCACGGTGAGCATCATCGTGCTCCAGGAACGGAATGAGCGAAGCGGCGATAGAGGCAATCTGCTGCGGAGAGACGTCCATCAAGTCAACCTGCGTAGGAGGCACAACGGGGAAGTCGGCATCCTGACGGCACTTGACAACGGGACGGATGAAGGTACCATCGTCGTTCAGCGGGGCGTTACCCTGACCGATGACGTGGCTTTCTTCCTCCTCAGCAGTCAAATAGACAACATTGTCATTATTCAGATTGGCAATACCATTCTCGACCTTACGATAAGGGGTAGAGATGAAGCCAAGCTCGTTGATCTTAGCATAGACACACAGCGACGAAATCAGACCGATGTTAGGACCTTCAGGGCTCTCAATCGGGCAGAGACGACCGTAGTGTGTGTAGTGTACGTCACGAACCTCGAAACCAGCACGCTCACGAGACAGACCACCAGGACCCAGAGCAGAGAGACGACGCTTGTGAGTCACCTCGGCCAGGGGGTTGGTCTGATCCATGAACTGTGACAATGGGTTAGTGCCGAAGAACGAGTTGATCACACTCGAAATGGTCTTGGCGTTGATCAGGTCGGTCGGAGTGAATACCTCATTATCACGAACGTTCATGCGCTCACGGATGGTACGGCTCATACGGGCCAGACCGATAGAGAACTGATTGCTGAGCTGCTCACCGACGGTGCGTACGCGACGGTTTGACAGGTGGTCGATATCGTCGACGGTAGCCTTCGAGTTAATCAGCTGAATCAGGTATTTAATAATCTCAATAATGTCTTCCTTGGTCAGCACACGAACATCCATCTCGGTGTTGAGACCCAGTTTCTTATTAATACGGTAACGACCTACATCACCCAGGTCGTAACGCTTGTCAGAGAAGAACAGGTTCTGGATAACCTCGCGGGCACTGGCATCATCAGCAGGATCTGCATTACGCAGCTGGCGATAGATGTACAGCACAGCTTCCTTCTCAGAGTTCGACGGGTCTTTCTGCAGGGTGTTGAAGATAATAGAGTAATCCTGAGCGACGCTCTCGTCCTTGTGAACAAGAATCGTCTGGGCACCACTCTCGAGAATCTCCAGCATATTGTCATCGGTAATCTCGGTCTCACGTTCCATGATCACCTCGTTACGCTCGATAGAAACAACCTCACCGGTATCCTCATCAACGAAGTCCTCGTTCCAGCTCTTCAGCACACGAGCAGCAAGCTTACAGCCTACAACCTTCTTCAGGGCAGTCTTGTTAACCTTTACTTCCTCGGCAAGGTCGAAGATCTGCAGAATGTCCTTATCGGTTTCGAAGCCGATGGCACGCAAAAGCGTAGTAACAGGTAACTTTTTCTTACGGTCGATGTAAGCATACATGACGTTGTTGATGTCGGTAGCGAACTCTATCCATGAACCCTTGAAGGGGATGATACGGGCAGAGTACAGCAAAGTACCGTTAGCATGAACGTTCTGACCGAAGAATACGCCGGGAGAACGATGCAACTGTGAAACAACAACACGCTCAGCACCATTAATGACAAAGGTACCGTTTGCGGTCATGTAGGGAATGGGACCCAGAAAGACGTCCTGAATCACTGTGCCGAAATCCTCATGATCGGGATCTGTGCAATAGAGTTTCAACTTAGCCTTCAAGGGTACGCTATAAGTCAGGCCACGCTCCAAACACTCGTCAATGGTGTAACGGGGCGGGTCGATATAGTAATCCAAGAACTCAAGAACGAAGTTGTTGCGCGTATCGGTAATAGGGAAGTTCTCGGCGAACACCTTATACAGACCGTCGTTCTTGCGTTCCTCAGGCGGAGTGTCCAACTGGAGGAAGTCTTTGAAAGACTTTAATTGCACATCGAGAAAATCCGGAAAGGGCATCGGATTCTTGACGCTGCCAAAGTTTACTCTGTTATCTATTACTTTTGAAGCCATAAAATATTTTTCTATTGATTCTTATAGGGCCTATAGGACATATAGGGCCTATAGGATAATGTCCGAAGACAAGAAAATGGTCGGGAACCCTCTACTGGAGAGCTCCCAACCATAGTGTTTATAGGTGTAACTGAATTACTTCAGCTCTACAACGGCACCAGCCTCTTCGATAGCCTTCTTCAGGTTCTCAGCCTCGTCCTTAGACAGACCTTCCTTCAGAGTAGAAGGAGCACCGTCTACGAGATCCTTAGCTTCCTTCAGGCCCAGACCGCAAGCCTCCTTAACAGCCTTTACAACCTGCAGCTTAGCAGCACCGACCTCCTTCAAAACTACGTCGAAAGAAGACTTCTCCTCAGCAGCGGCAGCTTCGCCACCAGCAGCGGGACCAGCAGCAACAGCAACAGCTGCAGCAGCGGGCTCAATTCCATACTCGTCCTTCAGGACTGTTGCCAACTCTTGTACTTCTTTTACTGTGAGGTTAACCAACTCCTCAGCAATAGCTTTAATATCTGCCATTTTATTTAACTTTTTAATTGTTTTTTAATGTTAATGTTACTTATTTTCGCTTATTTGTTACGCTCAGCGATAGCGTCAAGCAGCCCGTGGAGCTTGCCACCAGCATTCAGTCCAGAAACAACGTTCTTGACTGGAGACTGCAGCAGAGCCACAACGTCGGCGATAAGTTCGTTCTTGCTCTTGATAGATACCAGTTCCTCAAGTTTGTCAGCACCTACGAAGAAGCCCTCTTCTGCATAAGCAGCCTTCAGGGCGGGGATGCCTTCCTTCTTATATTCCTTGAGAAGCTTAGCGGGAACATTGGCTGTCTGTGTGAACATAACAGCAGTGTTGCCCTTCAAGCTATCATACAAAGGCGAGAAATCAATATCAGAAGCCTCGAAAGCCTTGTGGAGAAGGGTGTTCTTCACAACGACCATCTTAATCTCGTTCTTGAAGCACTTGCGACGGAGATTGCTTGTCTGCTCAGCATTCAGTCCAGTAGTGTCTACCAGATAGAAGTGAGGATACTCCTTCAGCTTCTGTCCAAGTTCTACTACGATAGTATCTTTTAATTCCTTTTTCATGTTTCTAAACTTTTACGAGTTATTCAACTGATTTAGGATCAATCTTAATACCAGCGCTCATCGTGCTAGAGATAAAGATACTCTTCATATAGGTACCCTTGGCAGCTGCAGGCTTCAACTTGATGATAGTCTGCAAGAACTCTTTGGCATTTCCGTAGATCTGCTCCGGAGTGAAAGTGATCTTACCGATTGAGGCATGTACGATACCTGCCTTGTCAACCTTAAAGTCAATCTTACCTTGCTTAACTTCCTTGACGGCCTTAGCAACATCCATAGTAACAGTACCGCTCTTAGGGTTTGGCATCAGACCACGAGGACCGAGGATACGGCCGAGAGGACCTAACTTACCCATGCAAGAGGGCATCGTGATAATCACGTCAACATCAGTCCAACCTTGCTTAATCTTATCGATATATTCGTCAAGACCAACATAGTCGGCGCCAGCTTCCTTAGCAGCAGCTTCCTGATCGGGAGTACAGAGAGCGAGCACACGTGTAACCTTACCAGTTCCGTTCGGCAATGATACCACACCACGAACCATCTGGTTAGCTTTACGTGGGTCTACGCCCAAGCGTACATCGATATCAACAGAAGCCTCGAACTTTGTCGTGGTGATTTCCTTCACCAGCTCAGCGGCTTCCTTCAAAGAGTATGCTTTCCCTGCTTCAACCTTATCAGCTACCAACTTTTGATTTTTTGTCAGTTTACTCATTTTCTTAAAATTGAAGTTATTGATTATTTACCAGGGAAGTCCCCTTTAACAGTGATACCCATGCTACGCGCAGTACCAGCAATCAGCTTCATAGCAGACTCGACGGTGAAGCAATTCAGGTCAGCCATCTTATCCTCAGCGATGGCACGAACCTGATCCCAGGTTACGCTGGCCACCTTCTTACGGTTGGGCTGAGCAGAACCACTCTTTACCTTAGCGGCCTCCAACAGCTGTACAGCTGCAGGGGGAGTCTTGATAATGAAGCTAAAAGATTTGTCTGCATAGTAGGTGATAACGACAGGAAGGATCTTACCTGCCTTATCTTGGGTTCTGGCGTTGAACTCTTTGCAGAATCCCATAATGTTAATACCCTTCGAACCCAGAGCAGGTCCTACGGGAGGAGAGGGATTCGCAGCGCCACCTTTAATCTGTAATTTGATTAATCCAGCAACTTCTTTAGCCATTTCTGTTTATTAATATTTATTGAGTTTCATATAAGCCCCGAGAGTGGAAGCCTCCCTTGGCCGTATATTGAATGGACACACCGTAACTTATGTCCTATTCTTTCTCTACCTGTGTGAAAGACAGTTCCAACGGGGTCTTACGACCGAAAATCTTCACCATCACCTTCAACTTGCGTTTCTCGCTGTTTACCTCTTCGATAATACCGCTAAAGCCGCTGAACGGTCCATCGGTGACCTTTACCGTATCATCAACATTATAAGGAATGTTGAGCTCTGCACTTTCTATTGTAGCCTCCTCAGCAGTACCGAGGATGCGATTGATATCAGCCTGTCTTACCTCCTGGGGATTATCCATTCCACCCAAGAAGCCTAACACGTTTGGTATAAAACGAAGCATGTGAGCGACCTCACCCTGGAGTGATGCCTGAACAAGCACATAGCCTGGCAGGAACAACTTCTCCTTGATAACACGCTTGCCATTACGAAGCATCGCATACTTTTCTGTGGGAAGGAGCACCTCACCAACGTGAGAATCGAGAACATCGTTATGCTTCTTTGCAGCTTCAATGTACTCTTTAACCTTACCTTCTTTTCCACTGACGGCACGTAATACGTACCACTTCATTCCTGGTGCTTCAGCCATTACCTCTTTCTATTAATATTCTTTATGCAGGATAAATAGAACTCATGACTGTCTTGAACACTACGTCCATCAGCCATACTACCAGTGCAATAATCAGAGATGTCGACAAAACGACAACTGCACTCTGAGTCAACTCCTTGTAAGTTGGCCAAGTAGTTTTGTGGGCAAGCTCATCATAGCAAGCCTTGCAATAATTGATGAATGTCTTAATTATCTTCATACTATCTTCTTTCTTTGCACGGGAAGGAGGACTCGAACCCACGACCCTCGGTTTTGGAGACCGATGCTCTACCAACTGAGCTATTCCCGTATGAAAGCCCCCACCCGTAAGCGGGGGCTATTTTTATTACAGTCTTCTATGCAGCAACATTGTTGCGGCAAAACGGACGATTAGTCCTCGTATACCTCAGTGATCTGACCAGAACCAACGGTGCGACCACCTTCACGGATAGCGAAACGCAGACCCTTGTTCAGAGCAACAGCGTAGATCAGCTCAACAGTGATCTCTACGTTATCACCAGGCATTACCATCTCAACACCAGCGGGGAGAGTGATCTCACCTGTGCAGTCCATGGTGCGGAGGTAGAACTGAGGACGATACTTGTTTCCGAATGGAGTATGACGACCACCCTCTTCCTTCTTCAGAACATAGATAGAAGCCTTGAACTTCTTGAAAGGCTTGATCTGTCCGGGATGGCAGAGTACCATACCACGCTTGATCTCGTTCTTATCGATACCACGGAGCAGCAGACCAACGTTATCACCAGCCTGACCCTCGTCAAGGATCTTACGGAACATCTCAACACCAGTAACAACTGACTTCTTATCCTCACCAAGACCGAGCAACTCAACCTCGTCACCTACGTGGATAACACCAGTCTCGATACGACCAGTAGCAACAGTACCACGACCAGTGATTGAGAAGACGTCCTCAACAGGCATCAGGAAGGGCTTGTCGGTAGCACGAGGAGGCTCCTGAATCCAAGTATCGCAAGTATCCATCAGCTCCATAACCTTCTGCTCCCACTTCTCAACACCATTCAGGGCACCGAGGGCAGAACCACGGATAATAGGAGTATCCTCTTCAAACTCATACTGCTCCAGAATCTCGCGAACCTCCATCTCAACGAGCTCCAGCATCTCCTCATCCTCAACCATATCGCACTTATTCAGGAACACCACCAGACGGGGAACGTTTACCTGACGAGCGAGCAGGACGTGCTCACGTGTCTGAGGCATAGGACCGTCAGTAGCAGCAACTACGAGGATAGCACCATCCATCTGAGCAGCACCAGTTACCATGTTCTTCACATAGTCAGCGTGTCCCGGGCAGTCAACGTGAGCGTAGTGACGCTTAGCGGTCTCATACTCAACGTGAGCAGTGTTAATGGTGATACCACGCTCCTTCTCCTCAGGAGCATTATCAATCTGGTCGAAAGACTTAACTTCAGAGAGACCCTGCTTAGCCAGTACGGTAGTGATGGCAGCGGTCAGAGTAGTCTTACCATGGTCAACGTGACCAATTGTACCAATGTTTACATGCGGTTTGGTGCGCACAAATTGTTCTTTAGCCATAGCTTTTAAAATTTATTGTTTTATAAGTGAATTATCCGATTTAAATCGTCGTTTTCTCAAGAGCTGTTACCGAGACTTGAACTCGGGACCTCTTCCTTACCAAGGAAGTGCTCTACCACTGAGCTATAACAGCGAGTTTAGAGCGGAAAACGGGGCTCAAACCCGCGACCCCCAGCTTGGAAGGCTAGTGCTCTATCAACTGAGCTATTTCCGCATTTTTACTTCCTCCTGCGGAAGTGGGTGGTGATGGATTCGAACCACCGAAGTCGAAAGACAACAGATTTACAGTCTGCCCCATTTGGCCGCTCTGGAAACCACCCAAAATTTTTCCTCCCCTCTCTCAGCATCAGCTTTGGTATCACCCTTCGCCTGTTCAGAGCCTCTTGTCGGATTCGAACCAACGACCCCGAGATTACAAATCACGTGCTCTGGCCAACTGAGCTAAAGAGGCATGCTATTTAAGCACCCGCCCCCCGACTTTGGAGTCATTCGTGTCGGAAAGCGGATGCAAAGGTAGGCATTATTTTCGAATTACCAAAACTTTTCAAGGTTTTTTTTATCTATTGCGCAATTTTTCCTTGAATTTTTGCAGCTGGACCTTCATAGAGTCCACACACAAATCGGTTGCCTCCTCAAAAGTATCGCTTGTTTTTTCCACAAAAAGCGTCGATCCCGGCACCGATACGGTCATGCTAACTTCCTTGTTTTGCGCAGTAGCCGGCTTGACAACCTTGCACTGAATCTCCACTTTCTGTACATCTTCAAAAGCTTTTTCCAACTTGGCGACCTTCTTTTCGATGAACGCCTCTAGTTTCTCAGTAGCGTCAAAGTGAATTGACTGAATCTTAATTTCCATAGTTACCTCCTGTTTTAGGGTAAATAATTTAGGTTAAGCCCTCGGATGGGCATTCTCATATACTCGTTTTAACTGTTCAAACGTCGTATGGGTATATATCTCCGTCGTTGCCACACTTTCGTGCCCCAGCAGTTTGCGAACACTTTCCAGACCTGCACCATTGTTCAGCATAGCCGTAGCAAAGGAATGACGCAGCACGTGGGGCGAACGTTTTTTAAGGGTTGTCACCTTCGACAGATACTTCTTTACCACAGCTGACACCTGCTCTCGGGTCATCCTGTGCCCTTTATCATTCAGGAAGAACGCATCTTCTAGGCGCAAAGACTGTTCACTCCGCTGTTGCAAATACCCTACAATCGTCTCTTCCAGCTCTTTACCAAACGGAATAATCCGCTGTTTATTGCGCTTTCCCGTCACTTTTAGCTGATGAGCAGCAAAGTCCACATCACCAACATCCAACCCCACAAGTTCTGCCAGGCGCATACCTGTCTCGTAAAATAATATTATAATGGTACGCGCGCGAAGACCCGAAAAACCGTCATCCCACATTTCAGGGTCATCAATAAGACGATCCATTTCATCTTCTCGCACAAACTGAGGCAACGGCTTCTGCCTCTTCGGGCCTCTCAATGCATAGGACGGATCGCGTTCCACCATTCCCCGGGCCAAAGCAAAACGAAAAAAGGAACGCACGGCACTCAAACGGTTATTTACCGTGGATGCCATGTCGCCTTTATCCATCAAACTCTCCATCCAGTCACGGATGACGTCCGAGTCTACCGACTCCCACGAGAGCTGACTATCTTTATTCTTGAAATACGACTCGAACTCCTCAAGACTCCGGCCGTAACTGCACACCGTCAACTCAGAACGGTTGCGCTCGTAACGTAAATAATTCAGAAAGTCTTCGATCTTCATAATTCGTCGCATCTCTTTTCGGCAACGAATTTACGAAAAAAACTTGAAACCACCAAATATTTTACGTTATTTTTACTCCTCTTCGGTGCGCAGTTTCTGTACGTAAATAGCGTGCTCCATCTTCAGGCGCTTCAGTACAGAGGGTTTGTCGAACTGCTGACGAGCACGTAACTCCTTAACGACACCTGTCTTTTCGAACTTTCTCTTAAACTTCTTGAGGGCCTTCTCGATGTTCTCGCCTTCCTTTACTGGTACAATAATCATGTTGTTTCTTTGTTTTAAAATTTTATGTTAAACTTATGCCTCCGGGCATAGGTGCCACGAAAAGCGGGTGCAAAGTTACAACATTTTCGCGAATCTACCAAGCATTTATCTTTTTTTATTAAATAAAATATTGATTTTCACCATCATTACACCGTTTTCGTCACTTTGAAAGCACTATTTCAACACGCCAATCAGTTACCCTTGCCCTTTGGCATCACGCTGAAACGGTAGGCCAGCGAAAAGAGGACGTAACGGCGCATGTTGTTGGTCCAGGTTTCTGTGCGGCCTGTAGAGCCGACATAGTAATGCCATTGCGACACCTGTCCTAACAGGTCATAGCCCTTGACCTTTGCAGTCCAACGGCCCTGCTTCCACGATTTTGTCAGTGTGGCATCCCAGTAGAGGCGGTTGTCGTTCATCTGACTATCGGCATAACCCCGACGCGAGTGCATCTGCAAATCGGTGTCGATGGTGAAATTCCAAGGCAGCTTGTAATTGGCATTAAATCCGTAGTTGAAGTCATACATGTCAGTGCTTAGCCCTTCAACGTCTATGCTTCTATGAAAATGTCGCCAGGTACCATCGGCCTTAAGGGTGAAGGTCAACTTCTCCCGCTGGTAGCGCACATTGGGGGCAAAGGTGTAGGACGTGTTGGTGACGCGGTTACGCTGTGCTTCCGTCTGTCCTGAGATAGATGACATGTCGGTGCTCTGGCCTACCGATGCTGTGAGATTTGTGTTGATATACCAGAATTTCTTCTTGCCGAGTGCTCGCCCGAAGTCGAAATTACCGCTCATGTTCCAGTTACCATTGATATTTTCTGTCCAGGTAGTGCGAACACCCGTCGTTGGGTCATAGGTATAGGCTGTTGCCATCGCGTTATGCTGTATGTTTCCAGTGATGCCGATATTGAGATGCTGGTCTGTGCTGTCGACACGCGAACGGTAGTTGGCATTCATCCACCAGTAGGTCTGGGGCTTTAGGTCCGGATTACCCTTACGGATGTATAGCGGATTGTTGGTCTGTGTGATGTCTGCCAGCTGTCCTATATTGGGTAACGAGATGTTGTTCGACCCATAGAGGCCGATGGTCTTGTGGTTCTTGTCAAAGCTGTAGTGAAAGTTAAAATTCACCTTCGGATAGCTGTAGTTACGGCTCATCGTCGTATGCAGCGCGTCGCTGTCGTAGAACATATGCTTTCTGCGGAACTGCTTTGTAAACGATATATAGGAATACATATAGCCATTATTGTCGGCCAGCGACTTGCTGTAGTTCAGACTCAGTCCTCCTCCATATTGGTTCTCTCGATTGCCCTGTTCCGACGAGTTAGGGGCGTCAAGGGCCATCAGTCTCCAGTCGTCTGTGACAGGCAGTTCACCCATGGGGTGCTGTCCGTCCACGTCCCATTCCGTTCCTAGCCAGTCCAGGCGGTAGATATGGTTATCATTATTATTGTAGTCATAGCCCACATTCATTTGGGGTACCACAGACAAGTTCCCCGTCAGTCGCAGGCGATAGGCCAGGTTACCCGTTGCGCCATAGCTCTTGTAGGGGCTCTCGTTATATTGGTTGCGTTGATCGGTGGTGTGTGTCAGATGATAGACATAGCTATTCTGCGAGAAGTCTTGGCAGTCCCATTGACGCTGCCAGTTCAGATCGACACTCGACTCCAACTCATCGCCCCACGGCAGCTTCACGTCGCAGTGCGTCTCCCAGCTCAGTCGTAGACTATTGGCTTTCGACATACTTTTGCTCCACGTATAGTTCACCGAGTCGTTCAACTGCTGGTCATTAGCTGTCAGCGACCAGTTCTCACCATCGCTTCTGCCGCGATTGTAATCCATGGTCATCCACGAATAGAGGTAGATAGGTTTGCGGATATAAAACGAGTTATTGGCCGTCAGCTGAAAGGGGCGGTAGTTGCTCACGGAGTGCGACTTACCGAAGGTGCTGGCACCAGCGAGGAAGTTCTCGCTATTGTTTTCCGACTCCGTATACACGTCCTGCCAATTCAACCTGAAACCCAAGTCGTTGGTAATACGCTCCTCGGGAGTATGCAGCGACCAGTTGCCACCAATCGTCTTGATATCGCGGTCACCTGAGGCCTGCGTCCTGTCGCGTTCATTTCCATCACCGTCATAGTCGATATATTCGTTCAAGTTGTTTGTGCCGCCGAAGAGCACCAGACGGCTTTGGTCGGTATAGCGCAGTCCGAAACCGCGCGTCTTATAGCGCTTGTCTGTACCGTAGCCCGCCTCTAAGTTAACCGTTCCGCCTACCCTATACTCCTTCTTCAACACCACGTCCATCGTAAATTCCTTATCCTCGACGTCGCGTCCCAGGAATTCGCTCTTGGGTGTACGCTTGTCGAACACCTGTACGTTCTTCACCGTATAGTATGGCAGGTTCTCGAGCATCATCTTGTTCTTGCCCTTGAAAAAGTCGGCACCATTCAGCGTGAGGTTCTCCACCTTCTTGCCATTGACATAGATCTCGCCGTTGTCCTTCAGCTCTACACCCGGCAACTGCTTGATGAGTCCGTCGAGCATTGAACCCTCGGGGATATTGAAGGCGTCGGCATTGAAAACAATGGTATCGCCTTTATACACCATTTTCACTTTGGTGGCCTTTACCACTACTTCGCCCAACATTCCCCCGTCCTTGTCGTAGTCGGAACGCTGGATACGTTTCATACGAATGGCTGGCACCTCGAAGTCTCGGTTGCGTGCTACGTATTTGATATCGTATTTCTTATAGGTCGTCTCATAGTCGGGGTGTGTAGCCTTGATGATGTACTTCGCTGGCTTGGCCGGCACCTGCAGATACCATTCCGATGACTTGAAACCGTCCCAGCCGCCTGTCTCCACATGGGCAGAGTCGACGAGCGAAGAGTCTGGCCGCAGCACGACGACCTTTACGTCGGGAATATACGCTTTTGTGAACGAGTCAGAGAGGTAGCCCCACAGGTACAGTTTCTTCTCTTTCTTTTCTTTTTTCACATTGGTGCTGTCTTGTTGTTGCTGTGCCTGTACGGTCAATGCGACGAAGGCGATTAGAAAAAAAAGCACGGACCGCATCTCTGCGCCCCATGCTTTTTCCACGTGTGTCTTGTTTGAACCAAAGTCTGACATGATTGATTAATGTTAGAAAATACTTTTTATCTAATATACGATGTGTTTATGGTGATATCTTGCACGATGAGTCTTAAATATTATTAAATTGCAGGAAATCCTTGAAGCGGCCGTTCTTTACCTTGTCGGGAATGACGCTGAGGATGGTCTCACGGGGCAGAACGTCGTGATGCATGTAGCGCATCACACAACCTTCCTCGTCGGCATGCTTCTTCAGATAGTCGAGGAGCAGTGCCCGGGTCTCCTCCTGTTTGTGATATTTCTCGGCATTCTCTATCAATTCGTCTGCGTCACTATACTGCTTGTAGAACGTCGTTCCAGTGAGATAGAACGTACCGTTCATCACCTTAACTTCAGCATGTTCGCCAGGTACGAAGGGGAAGCGCACGCAATGGGTGCAGATGCTGCCGTCAGGGAAGGTGGCGGTGAGGTCAACCATCCGAGGCTCGTCAACATAGGTAGCAAAGGAAGCTTTGCGGTTAACAACGGAGATGTCAGCAATCTGTTTGCGACGGCACATGGTCTTGTCGTACATCGAGATGAGGTAGCCGGAGTCGCCAATACCCTGCGACACGCTGATGTCGACCTTGAAGTTCGGTTCGTGATCCGCTTCTTTAGGAGCTTTCTTGATGTGGAAGATGCCCGTGCCTTCAATCATGAGGGCGACGTCTTCAGGTTTTTGATCAGCCATAAAATTGAGTTCCTCTACATCTTCGGGTACGGGCTCAAAGGCATAGTAGCCACCGAATGTACAGACTTCCGGACTGTTGTCCTCATTGAGTTTTCCAAAGACAGCACGTTTCATCTTATATCTACCACCTTTACCATCTGTCAGATAGGATTCCTTGTTGATCACCATGCTGTTTGCAGGATAATCTGTAGTAATACGAAGCACCGTCTCGTCCTTGCTGAAGATGACTTCCTTGACGGCCAGCACAGGGAATCCCACGCTTTGGCTCTCTACATTCTCCCACTTCGTCCCTTTTACCTTTGGCAAATGAGGAGACTGCCAACCAGTGGCATTTTGCAGAGCAGTGACAGTACGTTCTATCTTCTGTAAATAGCCGTAGTTATCTGGTTCTACATAGAAATCTTTGTCAGTAAGATGTAGCTTCACTGTCTCATTAGGCACAAAGAACAGTTCAACCCCTTTCGCACCTTTACGGGTACTGCGCATCAGTCCTGCCGTCACCTTCTTCAGGGGAATCTGGAAGCGGAACTTTCTGTCCACAACGGGCACGGTAGCCACGGGCTTGTCTTCTTTGATGTGCATATAGTCGTCTGCCAAATAGATGTTGACCTTGGGTTCGTCATAGTAGCCTTCGACAAAACCTTCGACGGTGAACATCTGCGCCTCAGTGAGCTCTGGCAGACTGGCCTTGAACACAGTCTCAGTATCCGCCTCCTTAAAGGTAAAGCTACAGAACAGCAGCACCACCCAGAGACACATGCCTGCCTTTCCAATTCTTCCTAACGTGCCGGCCGTAGAGTACTTCATCTCAATAAAGCGGCGACGGATAAACGAGTGGTTGAAGCCATTGGCATAGTCGCTGCCATTATCCATCACTTGCGCCAGCAGCAGTGTCTGATACGTGCTCATATCAGCACCCGACGTCATCACGTCGTGGTCAGCCTCGAACTCATGGACGTTGCGCAGTTCATTGCGCGTCAGCCACATCAGGGGGTTAAACCACAGCAGGCGGGTCATCAGCTCCATCACCCACACGTCGACGAAGTGGGCGTGACGAATGTGTGCCTTCTCGTGACGCAAGATAAGGTCTTCATTGTTGCTGGTCAGCGTGGTAGGCATGAAGACGGTCTTGGCAAACGAACACGGTGCTGGCACCTCAGGCGAACGAATTAGTTTGAAGCCCTCGGGTGTGGTCTGCGACTTCATCCGTCGGCTCATCACATAGAGACCAATCATATGATACAAGGCTATGACAATCAGCACGACAGCAATCACTGCCCATGCATACAACAGCCAGTCGGAGCTGAACGCCTCACAAAACCTTGTAAAGAGAGAGGGCGCCGTTGACTCTGCGTTGGAAGATGCTGTTGCCGTTGAACCAGAGTAAAACACTGGCAAAGCGTCACTTCCTTCTTCGGAAGTGCTTGGAGTGGAGGTTGAAGTAGAGCTGACCTCCACCACCACAGGTTGGGGCTGAATAACCTTGAAGGTCAGTCCGCTCATGGCGATGCTGACGAATGGGAGGAGCAACAGGTATAGGCGGGCCATCGTATAACTGGCCTTATTGCGTAATACGAACCAATAGAAAGCATAGAGCAATGCGGATGATAAGATCAGTTTGACGAGGATGATTAATAGTTCTGTCATAATGGTGTGTGTAAGTTAATGGTTAGTTTATTCGTTGATTTCTTTCAGTATTTCTTCCAATTCCTTCTTACTAATCTTCTCGTGCTTGGCAAAAAACGAGAGGAACGACTTGACGCTGCCTTGGAACAGACTGTCACGCGTCTCGTCCATGAAATTGTCGAGATACTCCTCACGCGAAAGCAGCGGAATGTAAACATTGGCCTTGCCCTGTTTCTCGAAGCGTAGCACTTGTTTCTTAGTCAACACCTGCATCACGGTGAGCACCGTCGTATAGGCAGGCTTGGGTTCTGGCAACGTGTCAACCAGTTCGTTCACGGTGGCCTGGCCCTTGTCCCATAGGATGTTCATCAGGTTCAGTTCCGCCTTGGTCAGTGATCTGTTTTTGTCTTCCTTCATACCTTATTATAATTAGAGGTTATCAATGTACTATGTTTTTAGTACTGCAAAGATAGTATATTATCAAATACCCTCCAAATAAATTTAATAGTAGTTGGGAATTAAACCAGATTTTTAATATTCTTTTGCTATTTTACTATAGAAATAGTAGAAGATAACCAACGAGAGTGTTCAATGTAAGATAACATTCTCACCAGCCTTCAGCCTTACAACTTTCTGCTCTCCGTTCATGGTCAGCGTTACCTTGCATGATTGTTGGGCGAAAAGTGTCAGGCCTGTAACTGTTTTATTGCGCCACACCATGTTAACAGTAATGCCGCCACGGGCACACAGACCACTTACTGCTCCGTCCTTCCAGTTGTCAGGCAGGGCAGGCAACAGCTCAATATCAATCAAAGACATCTTTTTAGCAACACGATAGTCACTCTGCATCAGCATCTCAATGACTCCGGCACAGCCACCAAAGTTTCCATCAATCTGGAAAGGCGAATGGGCATCGAGCAGATTGGGATAGGTGCCGCCACCGCGACGGGCATCAGGGCCGTGATAGCCATCTGGGCTGACATAGCTTAGCAATTTACGATAGATGTGATAGGCATTCTTGGCATCATGCAGACGGGCATAGAGATTGATACGCCAACCAGTGCTCCAACCCGTAGTCTCGTCGCCCTTGAGTTCCAGGGTGCGTAAGGCTGCTTGGTGGAGAGCTTCACGGGCATTGACGCCATCGTCGAGATGATGGCCTGGATAGACACCAAAGAGGTGACTCTGATGACGGTGGTGCGAGTCTTCGTCCTCCCAATCATAGAACCACTCCTGCAGGTTGCCCTTATAACCTATTTTATAAGGCAGCAGGCGGGCAAGGGCCTTGTCGGCCTCAACAACGAAGTCTTTGTCGATCCCCAACTCCTGTGCAGCATTGCGGGCATCGGTGAGGCACTCGCGAATCATGGCCATGTCGGCAAAGCCGCCAAAGCAGGTGCGACCATGATAGCCGTCTGGAGTGACAAAGGAGTTTTCGGGTGAGGTTGCTGGCGCCGTAATCAGGTACTCCGGACCGTCTATCCCCATCTCCTTCGTTGAGAGAAGCCACCCCAGACAGAACTCCGCAGCACCCTTCAGTATAGGATAGTATTCGTGCAGGAAATCACGATCAAGCGAGAACGTATAGTGTTCCCAGATATGGGTCGAGAGCCAGGTGCCCCCCATGTTCCAGTTGGCCCACATCGGGTCGCCGGTATGCAGGCCTACAGGACACGTCATCGCCCAGATGTCGGTATTGTGAGCCAAGCACCAGCCACGATTGACGCCGTAGTAGGCCTTAGCTGTAAGCTCGCCCGAGCCTTGCAGTTCCTTCAGGAACGTGAGTAGCGACTCATGCATCTCTGGCAGGGCAGCCGTCTCTGCCGGCCAGTAGTTTTCCTCGACGTTGATGTTGCTGGTGTAGTTGCACGACCAGGGCGGCAGGATGCTCTCGTTCCACAGGCCCTGCAGGTTGGCGGGCACGTTGGGGGTGCGCGAACAACTGATGAGCAGATAGCGACCATACTGGAAATAAAGGACTTCGAGCTCGGGGTTGAACCGGTTTTCGTCGACATACTCACGCAGCTGGACGTCGGTAGGTCGTTCAGCACCCTTCACCCCACACCCATCACCCAGCGATAGCTCCACACGGTTGAAGAGCTGTTGGTAGTCGGCCACATGACGACTACGGAGAACCTCAAAACTACAGCTGGCAAGATGCTGCAACCTTGCATCAGCCAACTGCTTGTAGGGTTTCCCCTGTTTTACGGGGTCACGGTCGTAGCCGTTGAACGAGGTGGCATCAGCGATGAAGAGCGTCACCTCTTTGGCACCATCGACCACAACGGCATTGCCCTCGCTTCTCACGTTTGAAGCTGACACCAATACCTTCGTTCGGAAATGAATGCCACGATGGGAGTCGTAGGCAAACTTTTCCTTGGCGGCGTAATAGCTGGGCAGCGAGGTATAGCCCGCATAGCCGTCCATGACCAAGGTACCCTTCCCCTGTATGCTGCAACTATGCCGCAACTGACAACTCAATGAGAAACGCCCTCGAATGCCACGAGGATTGTCAGTGGTGATGCGAATCACCGTACCCGAGTCAGGATATGTAGCAAAATATTCTGTTTCGTAGTGATACGCTCCACGATCATATGCCGTATGAGCCGTAGCGTCACCAATATCGAGCCAACGGCGATAGCCAGTCACCGCCTCAGCAGTGTCAAGATACTCAATGGTGAGTTGTCCCAACGGCTGATAGTTCTGCGAGAAGTGGCCCTGTACGTCGCGCTGCAAGCTGTCTGCCCGTCTGTAATCGCCCTTACGTAGCGCCTCGCGGATAGCGGGAATAGTTTGGTGGGCATCGGGCGAATAGATGTTTATATTGCTGGGCTCTCCCGTCCACAGCGTGATGTCGTTAAGCGAAATACGGTCGCACGACGTACCGCCATAGACGATACCGCCCATCGTTCCGTTACCAATCACCAGGGCCTCTTCGAAGTAGTCGGCTGGCCGGTCATAGTGTAAGACTTGTGCGAAAGATTCTGCCCTGCCCACAAGTGCAACAAGGACGAGTAGCGCGGTAATGATCGTTTTCATTTATATGCTATTCTACGACTTTACGTGGATTATATTCGAACAGTCTCTGGTTGGCGCGCAGTTGCTCAATGCTGAGATTATGTTGGACGCTACCTTTCCAGCTGGCGCCCCATGCATTGAAGGGCTCGCCTTCTGGTTGTATAAGGGTAAAGGACTTCACATCTAATGGTATCGGGTCGAAAACCTTCAGATAGGCAATATAATCACCTGCGTTTCCTTCCATAAAGAAAAGCTCATTTTGTGGGACACCCACTACTTCGCGGAGCTTATACTGCCGACCGGCATCGTCGAGCAGCACATCAGCCTTATCGTTTCCCCAGGAGAATGCAAAATACTCGCGTGTCCAGTTCTGCTCTAAGGCAACAGCCAGATAGGTAGCCTCCGGAGTAATCCAAATAGCCTTGGTGCCGTCCTTCTGGGGTTTGATGAGGTGGGCATCTGTCAAGACTTTCCAGGTATTCCAGTTATCCTTGTCATAGGGTTTGTCCTCGTACATGTGCTCCTTCAGCACGCGGGGCTTGTGGAACTCTGGTTTGACGTCATAGGCATATTCAAAGCCAGCTCCATCCCATCCACCATTGTGCGGCTTTCTGAGACTCACCTTATCGCCCACCAAATACCAGTTGGGAATACCAAAAATGACCACCTCCTTCGTGCTCTCCGGCAGTGGCGGGAAGAATATCTTCAGGTCGATGACATCACCCTTCTTCGCCTTTACGCTGAAGTGCTTGCGGAAAGTCTCGGGCTCCGTGCGCCGTATGCGGTACTGCACACCCGTCTCAGCATCCACCAGACAGGTTTCCTCTGACGTCAGCCAAAGGTGGGTCACCTCGTCAGCAGGCATACGGAAGTAGCAGTGCATCACCGTCTCGCCACCTTCAGCCGTCAGTCGCCAACTCATCGGCAAATAAGGCTGGGAGTCAATTTGCATGCCGGCAATCTCAGGAAAAAGCTGTTCATAGTCTTTTACTACAGTCACATTCTTGGTTTCGCAGTTGTCTTTAATCCAATCGTTGTTCGTGGAGTGCCAGACAGCCGAGGTTTTCTTGGTCTTTTTATCCGTGCTAATCTCCGGACGGGGAACGAAAATACCTGTACTAGAGGCAAGAACCTTCACATCTTTCTCTTGTGCCTGCATCATAAGGCAGGCGATAGCCATGAGACTAAGGGTTACGATACGTTTCATATCTCTTTTGTTTTGTGGTTAATACTATTGATATGCATGAGCTCATCGCGATATTCTTGGTAGCAGGCGGACGATTCCTTGGTACCCAAGGGTGCATGGGTGCCGTAGAGCAGAATCCTGCCATTAATGCGTTCGGCAATCCAACGATACTGTAACTGCTTGCGCATATCCTTCAGTTCGAAGAAGAACTGCTGGTGTGAGAAGTTCAGGAAGTAGCCTGGTGTCTCGTTCTTATAACAGCAGGCCACCTGCAGCAGTCGGCTGAAGAGGTCTATCTCCTTCGTGTCGGGGAACACATAGACTGTACTCATCATGCTGCTGTCGTTAATAGCAGAACATTTCAGCTCGCCCTCCTTCACCTTGTTATAGGCGGCCATCTTGGCGATAAACTCGTCTACGCGGGCAGGGTCCTGATAGGGAACGGTGTCCTTCGTTAGCTCGTGGGAGGCATAGTGCAGATTGGGGTCACTCATGGGGATGGGCGTTTCCTCGGCAACCTCCCTACGTTGTTGGGGGCGCGCTGTTGTTTTCGCTACAGTACGACGCGGGCGGACTAACAGTACGACGTCTTCGGACTGTGAGTACGATGCCCTCGGATTAAGAGTCCGACCTTGTTGTACTGTCTCTTTCTTAGGCGTTGCCTTTGCCACAACAAGCTCAGATGCCTGTTCCTGCCTATCGTTCAGCATTAGCGTTGCGCCTATACCTATTGTAAATAATATAGAGGCCGCTATGGAGAGTCTGCGCCACAGATGGATGGTACGCGCCTTCGGTTGGGGCTGATGTTGAGCCTCCAGACAGTCCATAATGCAATCCGTCAGTGCGTCAGGGTCGTTAATCATGGGCTGCTGGCCTTTCAGTCGTTCCAGTATATCATCAATCTTATTCATATCCTAATGCTATCAGTCGTTTACGTATAGTTTGGCGGGCCATATACAGATGGTTTTTTACCTGAATGGCATCCATGCCGGTAATCTTTTGCACCTCTTCCGACGAGAGCCCTTCCAGTTGACAAAGCGTAAATACCAGCCGTTGCTTGTCGCTGAGTCCCTCGGCCATCAGCCTCACCATTGCCACCCACTCGCTGTTTTCCAGCGTTCGCTGGTTGTCGCTGTCTGCTGCGTAGTTTCTGAGCACCTGTTCATCGTCAGGCATCGGGGTTATTCGTCGTTTTCGTTTCAGCCTGTCTAAGCAGAGTCGCGAGGTTATGATGTAGAGCCAAGTAGTGAAAGAGCATTGAGGGTCATAGGCTCCGATGCTTTGCCACACGCGGATGAAGGTGTCTTGCACCATGTCCTTCGCCTCTTCTTCGTCGCACAACATCTTCAGCGCCAGCGAGAATACCATCTGCTGATGCGCTTGCACTACCCACCTGAAGGCTTGTTTGTCGCCTTGCTGACAGCGGATGATGGTGTCGCGTTCTGTTGGAGTCGTTTTCATGTCACTCTATCTATGATACGACTGAAAAGGGTTAAGGTCAAATGGGAAATGCTATTTTTTTTATGGCAGATGTGTTACAGGAGGCGTGTTTGCGCTCGCAACCATTCCCTTTCGTCTGCCTCTAGATGGGGCGAGAGTTGCTCGAAGACCATCTCGTGATACTGGTTGAGCCAATCTATCTCTTCCTGAGAAAGCAACTCCCTGATGATGGGTGTTGTGTCAATAGGACAGAGCGTGAGTGGTTCGAATTGCAGAAACTGGCCAAACTCCGTCTCGCGATAGGGCGTGACGAGCAGGGTGTTTTCTATGCGCACTCCAAAGCGCCCGGCGAGATAGATGCCCGGCTCGTCGGTGACGGTCATTCCTGCCACGAGTGGGGCTGGTTTCCACTCCATACGAATCTGGTGAGGGCCCTCATGGACGTTCAGATAGGAGCCCACGCCATGGCCCGTTCCGTGCAGATAGTTCAGGCCCTCGCGCCACAGCGCCTGTCGCGCCAGAACATCTATCTGCGTGCCACGGGTGCCGCTGGGGAACTTGCACAGTTCTATCTGGATATGTCCCTTCAGCACGAGAGTATAGATGCGCCGCTGCTCGTCTGTCAGAGGGCCCAGGGCAATGGTGCGCGTAATGTCTGTCGTGCCGTCGAGATACTGTGCGCCACTATCGAGCAGCAAAAAACCTTCAGGCAGCAAAGGCACGTCAGTCTCTGCCGTAGCCTCATAGTGGACGATAGCCCCGTGGGCCTCATAGCCTGCTATGGTGTCGAAAGAGACACCACGAAACAGGGGCTGTTCAGCTCTTAGGGCTGTGAGCTTTTGGTCAACAGAGAGCTCTGTCTCATAGGGCCCATAGGACTCATGGGACCTATGAGCCCCATTGGCCTTATAGGTATCCCCCAACCACTTCAGAAACTTCACCATCGCTATGCCGTCTTTCAGCATAGCCGAACGGAAACCGGCTATCTCCCTTTCGTTCTTGATGGCTTTCATACGCTTGATGGGCGACTCGGCATCAACCACCTCTCGCGCCACACTCCGATAGAGCGTATCGTTCACTTCGTCGCCATCCATCAGGATATTATATTCGAAATAGTCCTTCAGACCTTTCTTCACCTGTTCGTAGGGCGCCACCCCCACCCCTTCCTCCTTCAGGTAGCTTTCTACCTCAGGTGTCAGCTTCACCTTATTTATATATAAGGTAGCCGACGTGGACGAGATAAGCAAATATGAGACGAACACTGGATTGCAATGAACGTCGCTGCCACGCAAGTTCAGCGTCCAGGCAATATCGTCGAGGGCAGTCATCAGCATGCCGTCGGCGTGTTGCTCACGCAACGCCTTGCGGATACGCACCAGCTTTTCACGGGTCGCCTCGCCGGCATACTTCAAGGGATGAATGCTGACAGGATGCTCAGGGATAGACGGACGCCCATGCCATATCCGCTCCAAAGGGTCGAAGTTAGCACGTAGGGTGATGCCACCCTGCTTGTGCAGGTCAGCAGCCAGCTCCTTCACACTATGATAGGAATTGACCATTCCATCGATACCCACCGCCTTGTCGGCAGCGTTCGCCAACTCGCGTCCTAACCATTCGGCAATAGTGGGCGTACCCTCCACCTTCTCTTTCATCAACTGGAACTCTGTACCTTTCAACAGCTCCTCGGCAGCAATGAAATAGCGTGAGTCCGTCCATAGAGCGGCACTCGTCAGCGTCACCACTGCCGTACCTGCCGACCCATTGAAACCGCTAATCCATTCGCGACCCTTCCAGTGGTCAGCAGTATACTCACTATTGTGCGGATCACTGGTCGGAAAAATGAAAGCACTCAGATGTTCGCGCCGTAATTCTTCACGCAATACGGCGATTCGCTCGGTAACACCCATCATATTATATCACGTTTTGTCATTTCTACTTTGCAAAGATACACATTTTCAGAATAAATAACAAATAAAATTTCATTTCCCAATCGGCAATTCATAATTATTTGCTAACTTTGCAGCACAAAGAACAAATACATTATAATAATACAACGAATTATGGCATTTTTAACTAACGACAAACTGACCATCGTCGGCGCAGCTGGCATGATTGGTTCAAACATGGCTCAGACCGCCTTAATGATGGGTCTGACAAGCGAAATCTGTCTTTACGACGTATTCTCACCCGAGGGTGTTGCTGAGGAAATGCGTCAGAGCGGTTTCGACGATGTGAACATCGTAGCCACCACCAACGCTGAGGAGGCTTTCAAGAACGCTAAGTACATTATCTCTTCAGGTGGTGCACCCCGTAAGGCTGGTATGACCCGTGAGGACCTGCTGGCTGGCAACTGTAAGATTGCCGAGGAGCTGGGCCAGAACATCAAGAAGTATTGCCCCGATGTCAAGCACGTTGTCATCATCTTCAACCCCGCCGACCTTACCGGCCTGGTAACCCTGCTGTACTCTGGTTTGAAGCCTGGTCAGGTGACAACTCTCGCTGGCCTGGACACCACTCGTCTGCAGTCGGCTCTGGCTAAGAAGTTCGGCGTGATGCAGAACGAGATTACCGGTTGTGCTACCTATGGTGGCCACGGCGAGCAGATGGCCGTATTCGGCAGCCACGTTACCATCAAGGGGCGTAAGCTGACCGACATCATCGGTACTGCCGAGTTCCCCGAGGAAGAGTGGGAAGATATGAAGGTCGCTGTCACCAAGGGTGGTGCCAAGATTATCGAGCTCCGCGGACGCAGCTCGTTCCAGAGCCCCTCATACCTCTCTGTCGAGATGATTCGTGCCGCTATGGGTGGTGAGCCCTTCCGCTTCCCCGTAGGTACCTATGTTAAGACCGACAAGTACGACCACATCATGATGGCCATGAAGACCACCATGACTGCTGAGGGTGCCAAGTTCGAGGTTCCTCAGGGTACTGCCGAGGAGAACGCCAAGCTCGACCAGAGCTACGAGCACCTCTGCAAGATGCGCGACGAGCTGGTAACGCTGAACATCGTTCCTCCCATCTCTGAGTGGAGCAAGATCAACCCGAATCTCTAATATTTGAGGATTTCGTAATAAAAAACAGGGCGTTCGCTGAATATTTTTGCGGACGTCCTGTTTTCTTCTTACCTTTGCGTCATCAAAAGAATTGATTTTAGATTCATCAACTTTGATAGGTTAGTAGTTTTTTCATAGTAATTGGATTGTTTGCCCGTCGAGACGACGGGCTTATCTTTTTTCTGCACCTATGACATACGGACGCTGTGGGGTTATCTTGACGTTGGTAACTTTTCCATCCTTCTGTGTAGCCTCAACGATGGTACCGCCCGAAGCGTGCAAGCGGAAGCTGACATCCCACTCATGAGGCCAGGCGGGGAAGAGGTATAGCGTGTAGCCAACCTCCTGAACCAACATCTCCTGAACGGCTATCATACCCGAACCGCCCCAGTTATGGTCGGGCGACCAGTCGAAGCCCGGGCCCCAGAAGGCTGGGAAACGATAGGGGCCGTCACTCAGCTTCAGTTGTACCAGCCGTGCAGCCTCATCGGTCAGTCCCAGACAGGCTGCCCAGATGGCGTCTTGCTTCCATCCCACGTGCGAACGGAACTTCAGCGCCAACGAATCATTCTGATAGGTATTACGGGCAATATCAAGATCAGGACGCCCCACGCCGTACATGCGCCACGGGAAAACAGGATAGAGCTGTGTGCTCTCTGTATTCTGTACCCGTTCATAGTGCAGGGCAGGCTGTATCATTCCATCACGAACTGTGATATCAGGGATACGAGAGGTAAAAGGTAAGAGGTAAGAGGTAAGAGAAGTGTCATTATTCTCTTTTGCATAACCCATCAAAGCCTCCGCTACAGTACGCAGGGCAGCAATGGTAGAGGTGCTATTATAGGCACCTTTAAAGGTTTCACCACCTGAGCTGGGATAGAGCACCAGCTTGCCGTTGCCATCCAACCGCTTAGCGCCACGCATATTGGCCAGATACTGATAGTGTTCGTCGAAGAAACGAAGGCAAGAGCGAATCATCGGCAGATAGACGCTAATGTCCATACCACCATAGCGTTGGGCCTCCAAGGCCATCATACAGAATTCCAGACACGTATCCCACTCATATTCCAACCACGCATTACGTTCCATACCCGGGTCGAAGCCCGCCGGCCGCTTCGTGCCGTATTCCGGATAGCAGGGTAGTCCGTAGTTCTCAATCTGTTCAGTCAGACAGGCTCCCTCATGCCCCCAATACAAGCGGGAGCGCTCCTCGGCATTCTGGTAGATGCGCAGATAGAAGTCCAACTGTGCTTTCAGCAAGTCGTAGTCGCCATTCTTGAGCATCGGCCAGTAGACCAGTCGCTGGTTCTGTGCCGTATGTACGCCCCCACCCCAGTTACGATAGTCGGGCGACAGACGGTATTCGGGCTTCTCGTCAACATATTCCGGGTCAAAAGTGAACAGTCCGCCATTAAACTTCGTAGGCCACGCACTATGGCTGTTACAGCCCAGCATATAGCGAAACAACGTATAATTTCGTATGATGGCATTGTTCACATTTCCTTCATTTCTTACGTAGCTACGCTGCCAGAACGCATGCCACCACTCCCGCGACAGGGAAAGGTCACGCTTGATCTGAATCTGTCGCGACGTAGCCGTCACTACCTGTTGCCAGTCGGCAATACTGCCCTGCAGGGTGGCCATCACAACGGTAAAGGCATGACGCTGTGCAGCGCGCTTGGAACAGTAGGTCCAAGCCTCGTAGTCGTGGCTGGCATAGTGGCCGGAAGTGTGTTCCTTGAAACGAAACTGGTCGCCATGCAGGCGACCGCCAAACGTCAGGTTCTTCAGCGGATTATACAGTTTATCCTTTACAGCATCCATCTGTTGCTGATGCACGGTAGCGTCGAAGATGGTCACATCACCGTTATGATGGACAAAATCGATAGCATCCTCGCCGACCATGATGGTATCACGGCGCGTCGTAAGGCCCTTTGGTGCCGCAAACTTATAGCTGGACTGGAAACGCTCACGACTCGTCAGCTCATGGTCATGGGTACGCCACGACTCGTAGCTGACCTCCACGTCGCACTTCTCTTTCTCGATAGACACCTCGACGTGTACCACAGGCTTATAGACATCTGCCCAAATCTGTATCCACTGCTGTCCGTCAGTCACCTGACAGTAGCCGTCGTGCAACACCAGCTGCTGACGGAACGACTGCATGTTCAGAGGCTTCGAGGTATGGATGCGGAAACGTCCCAGTTTCAACAGCGTATTGTTCTCGTCGAAACAGCCGCTACGACTCAGGTAAAACAGCACGTCACCCTGCTCTACCCAGACGTTCATGCCCACGTCGCCACCACCGCAAGGCATAGACTCTGATGAGTTCCTGCTCGGTGTGCGCCACTCATAGACCTCCGGTTGCGACCATGCAGACGACAGCGAAAGAATAAAAAAACATAATATTAAAACGCGTTTCATAGTAATATGACGAAAAAAAACTATCTTTGTACCCAAAACAAACCCAGACTAAAAACATCTAAACGCCCTCATACTATGTTAAAGCGATACGGAACCCTACTAACCATCATGTGCACAGTACTGACCATGCTGGCACAAAATGCCGATTCTGCCCAGATGCGTATTGATTCTCTTACGCGCATGATTCAGGAAATGAAGCTCAAAGAACTGATACTCGAGTCGGAACTGTACGAGAACGGACGGTCGGCACGCGAAGACTCACTACGTCAGATAGCCCAAAAGCAACGCATAGACTCACTACGACAGACAACCCCAGGCGTACCCTTGGTGGTCGACGGTGACACCTTATTCTATATACATGCCAGTCTGGGGGGCAACGACGCCCTGCATCGTGCAGCGGCGGCGGCTCGCAAGATAACGCTGATAGGCAAGAGTCTGAAGGTGACCACCGACTCGATGCACATCTTTGAGGGCGAATATACAGCAGACATCATGTGTGGCGAAATTGTGGTGTTGAGCATCAGCGACCTGGACGGTCTGTGGAACGGACTGTCGCGTCTGGAACTGGCCAGGCAGTTGCTACCCATCGTCTCGGCCGAGATACATGCGCTACACGCTGAATACGGTCTGAAGGCTAAGCTGACAGGTCTGGGATGGGCCGTCTTCCTCATCGTCGTACAAATCGTCTTCTTCCTGCTCACCATCAGGCTGATACGCTGGCTACGCCAGAAGATTATCAACGGACTGGGAGGCAAACTCAAACCGCTGGCCGTCAAGGGCTATGTATTACTGAACATGCACCAGCAGAAACGCATCCTGCTGGCGTTGACCCGCGTGCTGCAATTCCTGCTCATCCTGCTGCAGCTGTTTATCTCGCTGCCTCTGCTGTTCAGCATCTTCCCCGAGACGGAGAAGTTTACGTGGAACATGATCAACTATGTATGGAGTCCGCTACGCGACACCATGTTGTCGTTTATCTACTACTTCCCCAACCTGGTTAAGATTGTCGTTATTATCATGGTGGTACGCTGGTTGCTGAAAGGCTTGCGACATCTTAGCAACGAGATTGCCGCAGGACGACTGAAAATCGATCGCTTCTACCAAGACTGGGCACAGCCCACCTACCATATCATCCGCATCTTCGTCGTGGCCTTTACACTGGTGGTCATCTGGCCCTGGTTGCCCGGTTCTGAGTCGGGCATCTTCAAGGGCGTCAGCATCTTCGTGGCCGCCCTTTTCTCGCTGGGTTCCACCACCACCATCGGCAACCTCATCAGCGGCATCATCATCACCTATATGCGTCCCTTCCTCGTAGGCGACTATGTAGCCATTGGCGAACGCGAGGGTGAAGTCATTGAGAAGAATGCTTTTATCACGCGCCTGAAAGATATCAAGGGCAACATCATCACCGTACCCAACAACTCCATTTTGTCGCAACAGACCGTCAACTACACGGCAGCAGCCCGCGACGGTCAGGGCAGCGTGGTACACTCAGCGTTCACCTTCACCTACAAGGTGCCGCGCCAAACCATTGAGGGCTACCTGCTGGAGGGTGCCGCACGTTGCCAGCTGCTACTCAAGGAACCTGCGCCCTTTGTACTGGTAACGGCGTTAGAGGACTTCTATACGCGCTACGAAATCAATGGGTATACCACTCAGACCGACCGTCTGTTTGAAGTATACTCAGAATTACACAAGAATATTATCGACGTGTTTAGCGAGCACGACCTCGACCCGACGTCATCACACTTCGTCAAGGTCACACAAATATCGTAAAGAGATTATTCGGGATTGTAACGGCAGTCGGGGTTCTCCTCCATCATGATGCGGGCATAAGCCACATAGTGTTTGGAATTGTCGGTCTGTCCTTCGCGCGTAGGCTTGATATATTTGGCGGGTACGCCACCCCATATCTCGTGAGGGCCAATCTTCGTGTTCTGCAGCACCAATGCGCCGGCAGCAACAATTGCTCCCTCGCCAATTTCACAACCGTCGAGCAGCGTTGACCCCATACCTATCAGCGCACCATCATGGATGGTACAGGCATGAACGGTGACGTTATGACCGATGGTGACATCACTGCCAATATGTGTCGGACCTGTCTCGTGGGTCACATGGATGCACGAACCGTCCTGGACATTCGTGCGATTGCCAATCGTGATGGGAGCCACGTCGCCTCGCACCACGGCATTAAACCATACCGAGCACTCGTCGCCCATCTGTACATCGCCGACAATGGTGGCGTTCTCACTGAAATAGCAGTCATGACCCCACTTCGGGGTCATACCTTTATAACACTTGATTAGGGCCATAGCATCTAAAAATGAACATCAGAAAGAATCTTTTCGGTAGCTCCTGTCATCTGCTGGACAAACGCGCCAGCCTTTTCGCCTAACTCGCCAGCCAGCGAGGGCTCGTCGACGAAGCCTTGCATATAACGACGGAAATCATCGGCAGAGGCAATCTCCAGTCCTGCGCCACAAGCCTTCAGGCCTTGCGCCTCCTGGAATCGCTGATTGTTTGGACCGAAAATGACGGGCACATCCCACACAGCTGCTTCAAGGGTATTGTGGATACCCACGCCAAAACCGCCTCCAACATAGGTCACGTCGGCATAGCGATAGATACTGCTGAGCAGTCCGAAGCAGTCGATGAGGAGCACGTCGTAATCATCGAATGTTGAACATTGTTCCTTGAACATTTTCTCTGCGGCAGTATAGCGAAGAACCTTACGACCTTCAAGCATCTTCTCAATCTGGCGCAGATGGTCCTCGCCTATCACGTGCGGGGCTATCACCACTTTCCAGTCGGGATGTTCGTTCAACCAAGGAATGAAGATTTCCTCATCGGGTTGCCACGAAGAACCGGCAATGAAACATTTAGCAGAGCCTTTCAACTGCTCTACGATGGGCAACTGCTTAGCAGCGGCCTTGATCTGGAGAACCCTGTCGAAGCGGGTGTCGCCCACCACCGTGACATCCTTAATGCCTATCGTCGCCAACAATTCACGGCTGATCTCGTTCTGGACATAGAAGTGGCTGAAACATTTCAGCACATGGCTGTACTGGCGACCATACCAGCGGAAGAACACCTGTCCAGGACGGAAGATGCTGCTGACGCTATAGACGGGTATGCCGCGGTGACGCAGGATATGCAGGTAGTTATACCAGAATTCGTATTTGATAAAGAAGGCCATCACCGGACGGATGGTGCGCAGAAAACGGCGCGCATTGATGATGGTATCCAGCGGCAGATAGCAGATGATGTCGGCACCTTCGTAGTTCTTGCGCACCTCATAGCCTGAGGGCGAGAAGAACGTCAGCAGGATCTTGTATTCCGGATGGTCGCGACGCAACTGCTCCATGAGTGGACGCCCCTGTTCGAATTCGCCCAGCGAGGCGGCATGGAACCACACATACTGGGCCGTAGGATCTATCTTCTCTTTGATGGTACGGATAGCCTGACGCTCACCATGCCACATTTTGCGCACCTTCTCGTTGAAAAGGCTCGCAATGGCTACGCCACAGAGATAGAGGAAAATGACGAGGTTATACATCAGCCTAAAACTTCTATAGCTCGTTTCATACGCTTGATGGTTTCCTCCTTGCCGAGGAACGCCGAGATATCGAACATCCCCGGACCCTTACCCTCGCCGACGAGGGTCAGTCGCCAGGCGTTCATAATATTGCCGAGCTTATATTCCTTCTGCTCAATCCAAGCGTGAACAATCTGCTCCTGATTCTCCAACGAGAAGTCGTCGATACCCTCCAGCACACCGATGAGCTCAGTCAACTGCTGTGCAGATTCTTCCTTCCAACGCTTCTTGGCGGTCTTCTCGTCATACTCCGTGGGAGCGACGAAGAAGAACGAGCACAGCGGCCACAACTCCTTGACGAACGACACACGGTCTTTCATCATGGCCGTCACTGCCCTCACACGTTCCAAAGTTTCCTCAGGACAATGCTCCTTGACGATGGGGAAGAACAGCTGGGCAATCTCCTCAGCCGACTTCTTCAGGATATACTCGTGGTTAAACCATATACCCTTGTCGTAGGCGAACTTTGCGCCAGCCTTCGAACACTTGCTGATATCAAAGAGGGGCACGAGCTCGTCCAACGAGAAAATCTCCTGCTCCGTGCCGGGATTCCAGCCCAGCAGCGCCAGGAAGTTGATGACGGCCTCTGGGAAGTAGCCGTCCTCACGATAGCCACGTGACGTCTCGCCAGTCTTGGGGTCTTTCCACTCTAACGGGAAAACAGGGAAGCCCAAACGGTCACCGTCACGCTTCGACAACTTTCCCTTACCGTCAGGCTTCAGCAACAGCGGCAGATGGGCAAAACGCGGCATGGTGTCCTGCCAGCCGAAAGCCTCGTACAGCATCACATGCAACGGTGCGCTGGGCAACCATTCCTCACCACGAATGACATGCGAGATCTCCATCAGATGGTCGTCGACGATATTGGCCAGATGGTAGGTCGGCAACTGGTCGGCACTCTTGTAAAGCACCTTATCGTCGCAGATGTCACTCTTTACGCGTACCTCACCGCGAATCAGGTCGTCGACGAGTATCTCCCTGCCGGGCTCTACCTGGAAGCGCACCACATATTGCTGTCCCTCAGCAATCAGGCGGTCGACCTCCTCCTTCGGCAACGTCAGTGAGTTACGCATCTGCTGACGGGTATGACAGTCGTACTGGAAGTTCTGCACTTCCGCACGCTTGGCCTCCAACTCCTGCGGTGTATCGAAAGCGATATATGCCTTTCCGGCATCCAGCAGTTGTTGCACATATTTCTTATAAATCTCGCGACGCTCACTCTGGCGATAGGGACCCTTATCACCACCGAAGGACACGCCTTCATCAAACTTGATTCCCAACCACTTGAACGACTCGATGATATATTCTTCTGCACCGGGCACGAAACGTGTGGAGTCGGTGTCCTCAATACGGAACACCAGATCGCCACCATGCTGGCGGGCAAACAGATAATTATACAATGCGGTACGCACACCTCCGATGTGCAAAGCCCCTGTTGGACTGGGTGCAAAACGCACTCTTACTCTTCTATTGGACATACGTAAATGGTATTTTCGTACTAAATTTGTGCAAAAGTACGCATTTTTTTTGAGAATATGCTCTTTTTTTCGTATTTTCGCACTCTAAAACATAATATATCTTATGAAAGAACTACAATGGCGGTACATTCTCGTCCGTGTTACACTCGTTATAGTAACCGTAGGCATCGTTGTTTGGGCCATGCCTCACGACTCACGAACCTACTTTCATGTAGAGCAGGGTAAGCCCTGGAAGTATGCTGATTTTACGGCACCTTACGACTTCGCAGTATATAAGTCAGAGGCCACCATCCAGGAGGAGCGTGACAGTGCCATGCAGCTTTACGAGCCCTACTATATGCTCAACAAGGAGATAGAAGAACAGATGGTCGAACGCTTCAACCATGATTTTAAGGATGGACTGCCCGACCTGCCCGACAACTACAAGCTCATCATCACCAACCGCCTGCACAGCCTCTACCAGCAAGGTATCCTCGACCAGAAAGACTATACGGAGTTGCGCAAGGACACTACCTCCATGTTGCGCATCGTCAGCGGCAAGCAGGCCAGCAACGTGTCTATCATGGAACTCTATTCGCCTAAGACCGCTTACGAGCAGTTGTTCCAGGAAGGCATCCTTGCCCTGCAGCGTCCACTCTTGCAGAAATGTAACCTGAACAGCTATATCGTCGCTAATCTGACCTACGACCGTGAACGTAGCGAGTCGAGCATGAGCGACCTGCTGAGTGGTATCGCCCACGCCAGCGGAGTGGTCCAGAAAGGCGAGAAGATTGTTGACCGCGGCGAGATTGTTACCGACAAGACCTACCGCATACTGGAATCGTTTAAAAAAGAGAACGAACGGCGCAACGAGGATGTCCGGCAAAACCACTTGTCGCTGATAGGAAAGATTCTCTATATCACCATCCTGATGATCTGCTTCACGACCTATCTGAGCCTTTACCGCAAAGACTATTTCGACAAGCCGCGCAGCATCGCCATGCTCTATGCCCTTATCGTCGTCTTCGCCCTCCTTACGGCACTCTTTGTACGCAACACGTTTATCCACGTGTACATCCTGCCTTATGCCATGGTCCCCATCTTCATCCGAGTCTTCATGGACTCCCGCACGGCCTTTATGACCCACATCACGATGGTGCTGGTATGTGCAGGAATGCTGCAGCACCCCTTCGAGTTCACCGCCATACAATCTGTTGCGGGTCTCGTGGCTATCTCGTCGTTGAGGGAGCTGTCGCAACGCTCACAGCTGTTCAAGACGGCTATTTTCATTACGCTGGCCTGCATCGGAGTCAACATGGCTTTTGACTGGATGAACAACGACGCATTGTCACAGATAGGTTTTAGCACCTACAACTACCTGATTGTCAACGGCGTGGCCCTGCTCTTTGCCTATCCGTTGCTCTACCTGATGGAGAAAGCCTTCGGATTCACCAGCGACATCACGCTGATTGAGTTGTCGAACACCAACAATGAACTGCTGCGCCGCATGAGCGAGGTAGCACCAGGCACCTTCAACCACTCCATCCAGGTAGCCAATCTGGCGGGCGAGATAGCCAACAAGATTGGCGCCAAGGCACAACTGGTGCGTACCGGCGCCCTTTATCATGATATTGGCAAACTCTCGAACCCGATTTATTTCACCGAGAACCAGTCGGGCATTGACCCTCACGATACGCTGAACGATATTGAGAGTGCACAAATCATCATCAGCCACGTGACCGAAGGTATGAAGATGGCCGACAAATATAACCTGCCGGCAGTCATTCGCGACTTCATCGCCACACACCACGGACAGGGCAAGGCGAAATTCTTCTATATCCGCTACAAGAACGAGCACCCTGACGAACCCGTTGACGACCTGCTGTTCACCTATCCGGGACCTAATCCGTTTACGCGCGAACAGGCTTGTCTGATGATGGCCGACACCATCGAGGCGGCGTCACGCTCGCTGTCCGACTATACCGAGCAGTCTATCCGCGGACTGGTCGACCGTCTCATCGACGGACAGGTGGCCGAGGGCTACTTCCGCGAGTGTCCCATCACCTTCCGTGATATCCAGTATGCCAAGACCGTACTCATCGAAAAACTGAAAACCATCTATCATACGCGCGTCAGTTATCCTTCCGAGAAGTAACACATCGGAAGAAGTTGGCTTAAAAGTGAACAAATTACACCCGAATTCCTGCACATTTTCGCACAAGTGTGCAGGAAATGCGCCATTTTGAGTTAATATACGTTAATAATAGCTGCACTTTTGTGGCTGTTTTGTGCAATAACTGTACCTTTGCACCCGCTTTTAATTAAAATTGTTTAATAAGGATGAAAAAGATTGTAACAGCCATCGCTGTTCTCACGATGACTACGGTGAACGCCCTTGCCGGCGGTATTCTCACCAACACCAACCAGAGTATTGACTTCTTACGTAATCCCGCCCGCGACGCCGCTATTGGTCTCGACGGTGTGTACTCCAATCCTGCAGGCGTCGTATTCCTGCCTGAGGGATTCCATTTAGGCATCAACTGGCAATATGCCCACCAGACTCGTACCATCGAGTCTACCAACCCTGTATATATGATGGGAAAAAAGAATGACCCGAACAGTGCTACCAAGATTTTTGAAGGTGTAGCCAATGCGCCCGTGATTCCCTCTGTTCAGATAGCCTATAACATGGAGCACTGGAGTCTGCAGGCCAACCTGTCAGTACCCGGCGGTGGTGGTGCCTGTGAGTTTGAAAACGGTCTGGGTTCTTTCGAGAGCACGGTAGGCAAAATCGCCCAGTCGCTCTATGACAATAATCTGGGGGCTCTGGGTTACGACATGGACAGCTATATGAAAGGCCGCCAGTATTACTATGGTGTACAGATTGGTGCTGCCTGCAAAGTCAATTCGAACTTGTCGTTATATGGTGGTCTTCGCATGATCTACGGTGATGCTACCTACAAGGCTAAACTTAGCAATATTCAGGTAAAGACTGCCAATGGCTATGTTGACTTCGGCAGTTATCTGCAGGCCACGTCAACTACTGTGAGCAACAAATTGGACCAGGTTAATGCAGGCATTAAGCAGTATCAGGATGCCGGTGCGCCTGTTCCTGCCGATCTGCTCGTTACGCAGGCTAAATTGGCTGGTGCCAAGGAGAACCTCGGCCAACTGGAGAAGTATTCCGAAGGCGTGAACCTGCTGTGTAATCAGGCTGGTGTAGGTTTCGCCCCCATCGTGGGCATTGACTATAAGCTCGGACATTTCAACTTTGCTGCCAAATACGAGTTCCGCACACAGATTCGCATGAAGAACGAGTCTACCGTGAACGAGGCCAGCGAGATTCCTGCTGTCAACAAATTCCGCGACGGAGAGAAAGTCAACGAGGACATACCTGCTATGGCAGCACTTGGCGTACAGTACAGTCCTATTGACCAGTTACGCTTCAATGTCGGTGGTCATTACTTCTTCGATAAGGATGCCTCATGGTATGGCAACAGTCAGGAGAAACTGGGCCACAACTCCTATGAGATTCTCTTTGGTGGAGAATGGGATACTACCGAGAACCTGACCTTCTCTGCTGGCGCACAGCTGACCCGCTATGGCAATACCAACGACTACATCAACGATATGTCGTTTGTGGTCAACAGCTACAGCATCGGCTTCGGTTTCAGTTATAAGCTCTCTAAGAAGGTATCGGTAAAGGCTGCTTACTTCCAGACATATTATGGCGACTACACCCGTATAGACGCCAGCAATCCTGAGGTCAAAGACTCCTTCACCCGCACCAACCGCGTGTTTGGTCTTGGTTGCCAGCTCGACCTCTAAAAAAGAAAGACGATATAACGTTATAACGGATCAACGTCGAAAAAGATCTGAAGCGACGTATAGCGTTTGTCCGCGAGTATCTGACTCTGAGCCATGAGCAGGTACTCGCGGACCTTTTTCATGTCAATACCGTTCTCCAGCTTCAGCACCAGTTTTCGGATATTCTGCGACTTCACCTTGGCCACTGAGGGCTTGTCGGGGCCCAGCACACGAGCACCGAACCATTGGCGCAGGCGTGAGCCAATCTCAATGGCCGCGGTATTCACCGTAGTATCCTGCCGATGGCGCAGGAAAACGTAGATTAGCCGATAATAAGGGGGATAGTGGAAGACCTGGCGCTCAGCAATCAGGTCTTTATACAGGGCCACATAGTCGTTGTGCACCACCTGCTGGATGACGGGCACGTCTTTCTGCTTGGTCTGCAGGATGACCAGGCCGCGCTTGTTCTTACGTCCTGCACGTCCGCTGACCTGTGCCATCATCATAAAGGCGTGTTCGTAGGCACGGAAGTCGGGATAGTTCAACATCGTGTCGGCATTGATGATACCCACCACCGACACCTTGTCGAAGTCCAGTCCCTTGGTCACCATCTGCGTACCTATCAGGATATTCGTGCGTCCGGCCGAAAAGTCGCTGATGATGCGCTCATAGGCATTGCGCGTTCGGGTGGTGTCCAGGTCCATACGGGCAATGTGGGCTTCAGGGAACGCCTCGCGCACCTGTTCCTCTATCTTCTCCGTACCGTAGCCGCGTGTTCGCAGGTCGGTACTGCCGCAACACGGACACTCTGTAGGCACTCGGTAGGTATAGCCACAGTAGTGGCACGTCAACTGGTTCAGCTGGCGGTGGTAGGTCAGTGAGACGTCACAATGCTGACACGTAGGCACCCATCCGCACTGCCGGCACTCTATCTGTGGGGCAAAGCCGCGACGGTTCTGAAACAGAATGGCCTGTTCTCCACGTTCCAAAGCCTCGCGTACGCGTGTTAATAAAAGAGGTGAGAACGGGCCGGCCATCATCTTACGGTGTTGCAGGTCGGCCGTGTCCACCACCTGTATCTCAGGCAGTTCTATCTGCTGGTAGCGCTCTTTCAGCTCTACCAGTCCGTACTTCCCGCTCTTGGCATTGTGGTATGACTCTAACGACGGAGTGGCGGTGCCCAACAACACCTTGGCACCCAGCATGATAGCGACGCTACGGGCATGATAGCGGGGAGCGGGGTCTTGCTGCTTGAAGCTCGTCTCGTGTTCCTCGTCGACAATCACCAGGCCTAAACGCTGAAACGGCAGAAAGACGGCTGAGCGGGCACCCAGTATCACGTCGTAGGGATTGGCGCTGAGCTGTTTCTGCCAGATTTCTACGCGTTCGGCGTCGCTGTATTTCGAGTGGTAGATGCCCAAGCGGTCGCCAAACACGCGTTGCAAACGCTGCATCAGCTGTACGGTCAGCGCTATCTCGGGCAACAGGTAGAGCACCTGCTCCTTGCGGTCCAAGGCATGCTGTATCAGATGGATGTATATCTCAGTCTTGCCGCTCGACGTCACGCCGTGCAACAGCGTCACCTGCTTTTTCATCATCGACATCAGAATGCCGTTATAGGCATCCTGTTGGGCCAGGCTCAGCGGCTTGATGAGTTCCGGACAGTAGGGCCCGCCGTGGTTCAGGCGTCCCACCTCCATCTCGTAGAACTCCAGCATCTGGCGCTTCTCCAGCTGTTTTAGCGTAGCGGCCGACGCTCCGCTGACGTTCATCAGCTCTTCGCGCGTCACCTCTACGGGCTCTATCCCCTGCTCTACCTCGTCCCAGTGCGACAGCGCCAGATATTCCGTAAAGGCCTCCAACTGGTTGCGAGCTCGCGACAGCACGTTCAGCGCGATGTGCAGCGCCGTCACGTTACGATACTGCTCCGTCAGCCTGACGTACGTCTCCGTCTTGGGCTTATAGCCGTCCTCAGCCTTCAGGCCTGCCGGCAGTGCGGCCTTATACACCTCGCCGATGGGCGACAGGTAGTAGTCGCTGATCCATTGCCACATCTGCAGCTGCTTCGCCGTGACGATGGGTTCAGCATCCATCACGTCGATGATGGCCTTCACCTGGTAGCCCTGTGGCGCCTCGTCGTGCACTCGGGCCACCAGTCCCACATAGGTCTTTCCACGTCCGAAGGGCACCAGCACACGCACACCTACCTGCACCGTCTGCCCTTCGGCTACGGCGTAGGTAAACGTGCCTTGCAGCGGCACAGGCAGTATGACGTCAGCGTACAGCATGCCTCACCCTCTCAATTTCTCAATCTCTCAATTTCTCACTGTATCGTCCGCCTATAAGGCTGGGTCCTTGCAGTGGAGTTGTGTACTATCACATCGCCCGTACCACTTGGGAGTGTGGAGAACTGCGCCTCAGCCTTCTTACAGGCCTCAAACACCGCCTTGTCGCACTCTTCCTGTGAACCACTTCTGGTGAACTCCATTGAACTGACACCCAGTGCCGACTGATAGATGTTCATGACGGCCCTACTCCAGTTGACTGCCGCCTCGCCCTGCTCTATTCCTTTATACTGTACAAAGATAGTGTAGTGGAACTCGTCCATGTCTTTCTTACAACTGGTAAGCGCTATTGTTACGATAGCGCAGCAAGCGACGAGGGCACATATCCAGCGGCCGCCTGCAAGCATTCTCTTCATCTGTTTCTTCATTGATTCTGTCTTTTGATAAGTTAAAGTTCCGCAAATGTACTAATTTTAACACTATTCGCCAAACAATTCTTATTAAAAGTTGTGAGTAGCGCAGAAGAATAATAAACAAAAACATAGGTTTGACGAGGTAAATACTATGTTTTCATCACGCGAATACTATGCTTTGAGGAGCTCAATACTATGCTTTGATGTGGTAAATATGCCACTTTGGCAGTCACAAAGTTACGCCTTGCCGTCAACAAAGTCCCACATCGACGGCCATCAAGTCCCACATCGACGGCCATCAAGTGCCGTCTCCGTCGCCACCAAGTGCCACACACGCAAAAACACCTAACACCTAACCCAACATGTCTCAAGCCCCGATGTACAAAGGGATTGAACCAAGTTAGGTGTTACACAAAGACCTAACCAACACCTAACTCACACCTAACTCGCTTTGCTCGCTAAAAAACAAAGGCTGCGGCATGATGGAAATGTTTTTTAGGCTTGAAAAGCCGATGTTTTTGCCTTGATGAGATAGGGTCACTATAAGGGAAAACGATATGAGTGATAAGACTGTCTGGGTGCTTGTACACAAGCAGAATTATCGCTCATATCGTCAGAAACTCTGATAAGAGTGTATCTCATCAAGGGGTTTTTCTTGGTTTTGTCTCAAACAGAAGGGCTTACTGCCAGGTACCTTTTGTACATTTGCCGTCGCTATCGTACTGGTAGATGAGGTTCACGACAGGCTTCTTGAGAAAACCGTCCAACTGGCTTGAATCGTATTCAGTGGGGCCTGAGTATTCACCCTTGTAATCATTGGAAATGGGAACATCACCAGCTGTAGCTGAATAGAAAGTGTAATCATGGCCATAACCTATGGAATACTTAGCCTGAGGGGCGGCACCTTCCTTAAGCTTCATATAACAATAGACACCGAGGGTAGCGGGCAACTTGGTCGTCACCTTCTTCACACACGTTCTGTGTCCGTATTTATCCAATTCAGCGTCCCATACTATTTTCTCTTCTTGTATCTGGCCATTGGCATCGTACCACTTGACAAAAAAGTCGAAATTGGCGAGTGTTGCGTCGTCAGTCTGCAAGGTACATTTCATATTGGCAGTTGCCGGAGGATCATGGGGTTGCAGGGGACTGGAATCACTGCCACAGCTGGTGAACAGGGTTGTCATAGCACAAAGGGCCATGAGTACTGAAAAAAGGAAATTTTGTTTCTTCATAATAGTTAATTGTTATTTTATTGATTAATAAGTTTATTTCCCTGTACGCAGAAACTGCAGGGCGCGGTCAAGCTGGGTGTCTCGGCCTGTAGCCTGGAGCTGTGTGAGGTCTAAGTTGACCTCGATATCGGGCTTGATGCCGACGCCCTCAATAATCTGATGGTCGAGGGTGAGGCAGGCCACCTGTGGCAGATAAACGTAGATGGGCGTCGCGCCTTTCACACCGATATAACCCATGTAGTCGAAGCTGAACGAATCGCTAGACGACAGTCCGCAAATACCGCCTTTCGTGGTCTTACCGATATGGGTACCGTTGTCCATACTTCTGACGATGAGGGTAGTAAGCTCGGACATGCTCAATGAGTTACAGTTGGTCATAATGACCACGGGCTCGGTGATGACTTCGTGCTTGTCGGCCTCCATCGTTTCTGAGATTTGGGGTGTCACTACAGAGTAGTCGTAGCGTCCGGTGCCACGCTTGAAACGGGCGTAGCCATAGTGGTAGCCACCTGCGGGCAGTAGTGAACCTGTGAGGTAGTAGGCATCATGCTGCAAGCCACCGCCATTGTTGCGCACATCGATGATGACACCACCGAGGGTGCCGTTCTTGTGCAGTTTCTGAACGGTGTCGAACCATTCCTGATAAACCGTCCGAATGGCTTTCACGTGTTTCCAAGTCACGGAACTGTTGGCGTTGAAGAATTGTGATACACCTTCATCCGCGAGATGTGCTGTAAGGTGAAAGTCGCTGAGATAGAGATAGGCGATATTGCCTTTCAGCAGTAAGCACTTCAGATTTATGCCATATTCTGTGAAACCTGGGTCGATGTAATCAAACTCAGGCACCTGCAGCCATTCGTACTTCTTCACAATATCGTTGTACTGGTTGACAAGCTCCGCTGTAACATTCTTTCCATTTATACATGCGCCTAATTCGGCCCTAAAATCCTTCAATGCTTCCAGCTTGCGGGTCTGTTCGACGGTAGGCGTAGGCAGCGCACTGAGTTCGTTAATCTGGGCTATCATCCATTGGGCACCAACACCTTCCGTGGTAAGCCTATAATTCAGCAAGTCGATAGCTCTCGTACTGTATGTCTTTTCACGGACTTTGCCTTGCTCGTCAACCTCCACCTCGCCGTTGGATACATTTGCGTAGTATCCCAGCTGGGGGCTTTGCCAGGCCAGATTCACCGCAAAGTCGTCACGACTTTTAACGCGCTCCGTGTTTGGCGAGAAAAACAGTTGCTTGCTCCCCGTCTTGTGGTTATCCATGTATATAGCCATGTGACCGTCGTGAAGCGGCGAGCACACCTTAGCAACTAATGCCAACAGTTCGTCGTCGGTAACAGTTTCCTGCCGGTCGAGGGCCTCGAACTGCGGCAGGTACTCATCGTAGACAGCGTCCCAGTCGATTCCATGCTCAGCCTCGAAGTCCCATAGGGCATAATTCTGGTTCAGTCCGTTCCACAGTATCTTAAACTTCTCGGCAAAGCTCGTTTGGGCTTTATCGAAAGCCATCTTGTCGGCGTGGTCGTAAGTCATCAGTCTGTCGCTTTCAGAACGGCAAGACGCAAGGGCGATCATAAGGAGCGCTGCTCCCAGCATCAATATCTTATTGTTCTTCATCATTGTTTCCTCCTCATTTCTTTAAAATATAATTGATTCCCAGCTGAATGGCTGTGGTTGAATTATAGCGGTAGTCAGCATTGCGCATATACTGCTTGGTGGCACTAGTGGTGCTGTAGTAGTAGCGCACCTCGGCCTGAGCAACCCACTTCTTGGCAAAGTGGTACTCCATGCCTACACCGCCTACGAGACCGCAATCCCAGCGCTGGTCGCGACTGCTGTTGAACTCTACCTTCTCGTCGAACCGGGTGGTCTTTGCTGCAAAATGGTTGTAATCAGTACCGTTGCGATGGCTGCTAAGCCAGTAGCCGCCATAGACACCCAGATGACAGAAGCCACGCAAGCGCTTTCCGCCAAAGTTAAACGACGCCATCACTGGCAACAGCAGGTAGTCGTTTCTGTATTTATAGTCTACGTCACTATAGACCACACGATACTGACGATAGTTCTTCTGCGACCAGTTTAGGTCGGCACGCACGCCCAACCAGCTGTTGACATCGTACTGTCCGGTAATGCCCAGTGTGGCGCCCCAGCGTCCGTCAAGCTTGTAATCGGACATGTACTGGAGGTCCATGTTGTAAACGTTGTAATCGGCACCGGCCGTCACGCCAAGCCGCCATTGTGCAGAAGCTGTCGTGACGCACATCATGGCCAATAGTGCCAAAAGATTTTTCCGTGATTTCTTCATCGTTTTCTTTATAGTCAATCACTACTGTCCAAAGAAATTTTACCATAAGGTCAGCTGACCATCATCGGAGTCATTCTGAGGACGTTTGGGTTTAACAAATAGCTCGCCTAAGGGTTTCCTCTCAAAGAGTACTTTCCCGATGGCA